>Ga0137308_100134_pt1 | contig 135061 bp, 118 predicted proteins | sample Inofrocosms_June_FD_97181 | JGI IMG/M metagenome (GOLD analysis project Ga0137308, IMG submission 97181) | Mouse cecal microbial communities from Vienna, Austria - N-Acetylneuraminic and N-Acetylglucosamine D2O microcosms_June | ecosystem: Host-associated > Mammals > Digestive system > Large... | reverse complement strand
ATCGTCTTTTATAGTTTCTATTAGGCACCGTACCGCATACGATATGCCGAAAAGCATCATTAACACGGACGCTATGACTTGCGCCCAATAGAATATCATTGGAATGCTGATTCTACGCATAGTCGTTAAGTGTTAGGGAATAGAGTTTCGGGGTCAACGCCAAATTCTTTCGCGATATGCTTTCGTGTCAGAGCGTCCGGGACTTGCTGCCCGGTCGCCCACTGACGGACTGTGTTAGGCGACTTCTCCGTCACAGTTGCGACACGCTCGATGAAAGACTGCACCGGCGTAGGTTTGTCCTTTTCTCTCTGATAGAGGTCTTTGAATGTGATTTTGCGACATTCCATATTCGTTATTTTTGTTTCATTACTTCAATGAGGGTACTTCGCTCCGAATCTCGCAAAGGCAGATTCATTTCGAGCTTCAAGATGATAGCCGCTTCAAGTCCGATTAATTCGATAACTTCACAATAAAGCTCATCATCAAGGTGCTGCTGTGCCTTTGAGAGCATAAGTTTTGCGACCCTCAACTCACTTTCTTTGAAGATGTGGATTGCTGAATCTTTGCGTTTGAGGCTCTGTGTAAACTCTTGTGTACGCTCAAACAATGCGTATAATATCTCACTGTTGGAGTGTTCTTTGAAATCTTTGCAGAACGTGTCTTTGTCGATGGATTCACCGACTGCGTAATATATCTGCTCTACTTCCTTGTATCGGTCTTCGGGGATAGTGTAGCCGGTACGGTCTTCAAATTCTTTCTTTGTCATATTGCGTTGATTTTCGGGGGTTGCTATTGCTTAATAGGTATTAAGTTTTTATATTTGCACAATTTTTATTTTGATTGTGGCAATTACTTTCGTGATTGCGATGCAAAGTTAATGAACAAATCTCATTGAGGCAAATTTCTGATGAGAAAATTTCATCATAATTTTCACAACACAATGGAAAGTATTGAAAGTCAAAGCGTTAAGGAAAGGTTAAAATCCTACATAAAATTCAAAAATATATCCGTGCGCAGCTTTGAAAGCACTTGCGGATTCTCATACGGCTTTGTTGGCAATATGCGAAACTCTATGCAACCCGACAAGATATTGAGAATATCTCATTGCTTCCCCGACCTAAATACGGGGTGGCTTATAACCGGCGAGGGCGAGATGCTGAAAGATTCATCTATGACCGTAGGCGAAGTGTCCGGCAATGACAACACAATCGGGATGACGGTCACGCAAACGATATCGGAGAATAGCGGTCAGAATGCCGGGCGTGATATTAATAACTATGGAGAGCGGCAATTTATGGCCGAACTTGAAGCGCAACGACTTCTTGCAGCGCGTCAGTTAGAGGTCTATGCTGCTTCTCTTGACAAAAAAGATGAGCAAATTCGTACTGCTCAATCTCAAATAGACACTTTAATCAAACAAAATCAAGAACAATTCAACCGCTTCATGTCGCTGCTTGAGGCAATGCAAAAAGTATGAAAGTAAGACTTGAAGATATTAGCCGCTTCATTGAAGACCACAACCTATCTCCACTTTGTCAAACGGAAGATGAAATGGTCACTATCTCGGACGCTTCTTTATCCGGGAAAGATGAAGTTGAAACGCCCGATGACTATTGGTCGATACTTGTTGAGCGCGATTCAGAGATGAAAGCCAAACAAGCAAAATGGGATGCTGAATATTCAGCGATTTCATTGCACCGCAAAGCCGGAATGGAATGCGAGGCAAACGGAGATATTGATGAAGCTATAAACGAGTATGCGGAATCAATACGGCTCGGAGAAAACGCGGAAAACGATATGTTTCACGCATTCGGGTATTCATACACACGAATAATCGTACTACTCGACAAAGTAAAGCGTTTCGCCAAGGAAATAGACTACATAGAGGCTGTGTTGAATCATAGCATGAAAGATTCAGAGCGTGGCAAGTATGCCGCAAGGCTTGAAAAGACAAAAGTTAAACTCGTCAAACAATCTAACGATGGGAGAATCTAACCGATTACCGTACTTCTTGATAGACTTGATGAAGTCTTATATCAATGGCGAAGTGCCTCTCAATGACAAAGCCGATGTGCTTAAATTTGAGATAGGTCGTCAACTCGTGAACTGTAACGCTCGTAATGAGCCGACCGCCGACCTTGAATATCTCTATGATACGGCGGAGTGGCTTCAATCTAAAATATTAGAGGAATGAAAAGAGTAGGTTTGTGTATATGCTCGATGCTGATGCTCTGCGCTTGCTCGAACAATGACGAAAAGCCGGAAGTTGTAAGATGCACCAATAAACTCGTTGAGATGTACCCGAACTATCGGAGCAATGAAATTGCCGAAGCTGCAATGTTGGATTCGATAGCTAATCATCCGCGACCAATCGGTCAACTCGCTTCTGATTTAGACGGTGTGGATTTTCGGTTTGCCCGGCTTATCGAGAATCCGAATGACGGTAGCCAATCGGCATTATTCGTGTCTGACGGCTGTATGTCGGATATTGAGAATCCTAACGGCAAGCCGAAATATCTAATTACCGACATTCATATTCGCGTGCTTGGTAAGGTCGAGTCTGAAACTGCGGCAAAGTTAGACGGTCACGCTCAATACCGTGTAAGTGGCATTCTTCACGCGTGGGATGCAAACGATGTGTTCTTTGTCACAAACAAAGTCGGAGCTTCAGTTGACTTTGGCACTTACATTCTCGATGAAATGACTGTTGAAAGAGTAGGGAAATGAGCCGCCGCCGAGTTTACAGTAATGACACCCTCGCAATAATGGATAGGTTCTTTATCGCGCTTGATGCGTGTCTGCAAAACAATCTATTCAAGACACTCAAAGAGTATTTTGAAAAAGCCGGAATCGAGCCGCCACACTTCTACACCCAACGAAAGAATCGTGATAGAGGTTATTTTGAGGTTGGCTGGCTCGTTCCGCTGATAAAAGACTGTGGCGTGTCGGCTCGTTGGCTTATGACCGGCGTAGGAACGATGTTTGCAGAATAATCACGATTCCGGCAAATTTGGGAACGCTTTTTGGCTCTTTATCGCTCGTTTTCGTCATTTTGGGAACGCTCTCCGAAAATGTCCGGGATTCTCGCAACGGCAGCTTGCTTGTTTTTGTCAAGGACTTTCGCGTATATCTGCGTTGTCGATAGTTCACGATGTCCGAGTAGCTTGCTGACTGTGTAAATGTCGGTGCCGATGTCGAGCATGAGGACTGCGAATGTATGGCGGCCACAATGGAATGTGATGTGTTTGTCGATGCCGGCGCGTAGGCACCACTCTTTAATGGCGTGATTCGTGTCGCTCGGATATCGGATGTCACCAAAGACATATTCGCCCGGCTTTCCTCGCTCTCCCAGGAGGTCGGCAGCTTGAGGCGTGATGTCGAGATATTCTTGACCGCCGGTTTTCTTTTGCCGGAAGATAATGCGTGTGAAGTCGCCTTGCTTCTGCATTTCGCCCCAAGTCAGCTTCACGATATCGCTACGGCGTAAGCCGGTAAGACACGAAAAGAGAAAGGCGCGTTTGATTTCCGGGAACTCGCATTGAGTGTCAACGAGCTTTCGGATTTCTTCGAGCGTCAGATACATTCGCGTACCCTCTTCGCCGCTGAATCCGTCAATGCCACGCATAGGATTGTGCGGAATGATTCTATCTTCGTATGCTTGATTAAGACACGCCCGGAGCTTGTTAAAATAACTCTGCTTAGAGTTCTGCGACAATGGGCGGCGGTCTGCTCTCACTCGCTTGTCATTGCCGAATGCCTCGGCTTTCTTGTCAAGGTAGGTTCTGAATCCCTCGACCCAACGCGGCGTGATTTCGGCGAATGTGATGCGTTTGTTCCGCTCGTACTTTTCGAGATGCTTCAAGCACGATAGCCAGTTGCCCCAATTGCCTCGGCTCTCTTTGCCGAGCCGCTTTTCAGTCATAGCGCGGTAGTAGTCGAAGAATAGAGTATCTTCGGCAAACTGTGATTTGAATCCGTAGTCGCCGTTCTGCATCTCAACGAGCCGTTTGCCGAGAATCGACTGTGCGAGTTGCATAGTCTGCTTGTTTTTCTCCTTGTCGGCGCGTGTCTTCTCCGGGATTAGGTAGAGCTTCAGAAACTCGTAATCTCTCTTGCCGTCTTTGTGGTATATGTCGAGATACAGGCTTATGTTACCGTTGAGTAGTTTCCGTTTCCGAAGCCGGATAGGTGATTTGTTTGTATCAGTCATATTGCGTTGTTATTTTTGTTACTTTTGTTACTTCGGAATTTGGAGTAACAAAATAACAACACAAAGGTAACATATTCTCACCATACCCACACCATATTCACGCCAATATTTTCATCTATGCTAAAGCTCACGTTTACTTATATAATATGGTATCAGTATGTTATGCGTATGGTGTCAGTCTGTTATTTTTATTTGTATAGAAACTCCGATACTACTTTCCGATGCAGAACCGAGAGAATATGGAAGCGAGTAGATCGGGAGTAGAGATGGTGCCGGTGAGCGTGGCGAGGTGGTGGAGGGTTTCGCGGACATCCTGGGCGATGAAGTCGGCAGATAAACCGGTGTCCAATGCCGCCCGGGCACGAGATAATGCTTCGGCACCCCGTAAAATGGCTGCGTAATGACGCCCGTTGGTCAGTATTATATCTGTGTCAGGATTGTATTCTTTACATGCCAGAGAAGTCATGATTCCTTTCAGTTCGTCTATACCATACCCCTCGGAGGCTGAAATCGACATACATGCGTCAAACAGATGCGCCGTCTCTTTACCGAATAAAGACTCTGCAGCTGCACCGCACAAGGATTCTCCCTGTCCTGCCTCTGCCGGGCTGTATTTCTCCGACTCACAATTGTTTGCAAGATCAACCTTGTTGCAGACAAGCAGGTGTGATGCATCGGGCAACTCCCCTACCCTGTTTAGAATCTCTTTTAGCTGATTGTCTGTATCGCCTGTCGTATCAAGTAGCCAAAGTATGATGGAAGCTCTGGAGAGACGGTCTTCTGCCCTCTCTATACCAATGCGTTCCACTATATCCGCGGTATCGCGCAAACCTGCCGTATCTATGAACCTGAACAGTATCCCGTTCACTTCGCATGTATCTTCTATGATATCGCGGGTTGTGCCGGGCACATCACTTACAATTGCCTTCTCTTCTTCAAGAAGCTGGTTCAAAAGCGTGGATTTTCCAGCATTCGGCGCACCGGCAATCACTACCGGCACTCCATCTTTAAGAGACTTGCCGGTAGAATAAGATGCTGCGAGCCTGCGCAGCACTCCGAGCAATTCATCAGCCAAATCCCGGAGACGCTTACGGTCAGCAAACTCTACCTCCTCTTCCGAAAAATCGAGTTCAAGTTCAAGCAAAGAAGCGAACTCAATCAGACGGTCCCGTAGATTATCAAGATATATTGTAAAACGGCCATTAGCCTGTCGCATCGCCATCCTGTGAGACGCTTTCGATGACGCGGAAATCAAGTCTATCACACCCTCTGCCTGCGCCAGATCCATACGACCGTTCATAAACGCCCTCTGCGTAAACTCTCCGGGAGCAGCTGCTCGAGCTCCATGGCGCACAAGCAGGTTTACAAGTTCACGCTGGATCCACCGCGAACCGTGACATGAAATTTCAAATACATCCTCTCCTGTAAACGAACGCGGTCCCTTGAAATAGGTCAACACAACCTCATCCAGCACACTACCGTCTTCCAGAAGCACCTTGCCAAGATGCGCACTGTGAGATGCAATACCGTCAAGCGCAACTCCTTTCCAGCATTTACCGATCACTCTGTCCGCGCCCTTGCCAGAAAGGCGGACAACAGCTATGCCTCCCATACCGGAAGGTGTGGAAACAGCAACAATCGGATCAGTCTGCACAGCAGAAATCATCGTTGGTTCCATTCTCTGAAAGACGCTTTAGATTCAACCTCATTCTCAATATCATCCGGCAATGACGAAAAAAAATCATAACCTGTAAGTTTCTCGACATCATCTACAGTCATTACGTAATTCTGCATTGAACCGGGAGACGGCATATTCGGAAACACAAAAGCGATTGCACGCGGTTTCTCCACATAAGGAGCCAGCAGCACCTTGAAAAAGGCACTCGGCACAAGCACTCCGTTGCCTATTGTCTTTATGTCGTCTGCATTATATATCGGACCCGCCACAATTACAATTGCCGAATCCCTCACCGCCCAGTTGCGTTCCTTGTTTTCGAGCGTGTTCCAGGCACCCGAATTCAACGAATGGTCCTGCGGGCACATATTTGCCATTACAAAACAATCGTCCATCGCCTCCGCACTCCATTTCTGTTCAGCAGCCGGACACATATGTCCCCGGTCATAGCCCGAATTGCGATAATCATTCGTTGTCGGGCAGCCATCTACATCCCGATCCTGCCAGAACCTGTTATGACGTTTTGCCTCACCCCGGGTTTCAGACCCAAGCAACTCCCATGCCACCCAGTTCGGAGTGCGGTTATGCCGGTTGAACGAGACCCGGAAACCGGTGTAATCATATTCCTTCGACTCCACAGCCGGAGGAGCCAAAACAATATCGAGACCCGTATAATGCGGATTCCTCGATTCCTTATATTCATTGTCCTCGCGTGTGCACAGTCTGTAAGCCCCGAAGCAAATCATACATGTGCACATAAGCAGAATAATCACAATCCATATTCTCTGTTTCATAACACAAAATTACAAAAAAACGTCTGATTATACCTATTCTTTCTCGGATATTTCTTAATTTTGCAGATAAACGCACGGTCCTGTGATATCAACCATAAACAGGAACTGTAAAAATCTGAAATATCATGACTGTAACCGAACGCTTTCTTGATTTCGTGAGATTCGACACACAGAGCGATGAACTCACCAATATGACCCCCTCAACTCCGGGTCAGATGGAATTTGCAAAATACCTCAAAGGTCTTCTCGAAGACATGGGACTTGAAGAGATCATTCTTGACGACAACGGGTATCTTTTCGCCACCCTCCCTGCCAACACCTCGAAGCAGACTCCCGTGATAGGGTTTATCGCACATATGGACACATCTCCCGACATGTCGGGCAAACACGTAAAACCCCGCATTGTCACTGACTATGACGGTAAAGACATAACACTGAATGCAGAAAAAGGCATCTGCCTCGCACCGGAAGAATTTCCGGAATTGTTGAATTATATCGGTCAGGATCTGATTGTAACCGATGGCAACACACTGCTCGGAGCCGACGACAAAGCCGGCATAGCGGAAATCATAGACGCTATCGCATGGCTGCAGGCTCACCCCGAGGTTGAACATGGCAAGATTCGCATCGGCTTCAATCCTGATGAAGAAATCGGTCTTGGCGCCCACAAGTTCGATGTCGAGAAGTTCGGCTGCGAATTCGCCTATACCATGGACGGCGGCGCAGTCGGCGAACTTGAATACGAAAACTTCAATGCCGCATCCGCAAAAGTAAAAATCAAAGGTCGCAACGTACATCCGGGCTATGCCAAGCACAAGATGATAAACTCAATCCGCGTTGCCAACAACTTCATCGCCATGCTCCCGCGCTGGGAAACACCCGAGCACACAGAAGGCTACGAAGGATTCTACCATCTTGTAGGGATTGAAGGAAGCGTAGAAGAGACAACCCTCACATATATCATACGCGACCACGACCGCGCGCGCTTCGAAAGCCGCAAACGCGAGATCGAACATCTTGTGCGCAAGACAAACATGGAATATCCCGGCTGCTGCACCGTGGAAATCAAAGACCAGTACTATAACATGCGCGAGAAAATCGAGCCAGTGATGCATATCATCGAGATTGCGGAAAAAGCCATGCGCGACGCCGGAATAGAGCCTCGCGTGCAACCGATCCGCGGGGGCACAGACGGAGCGCAGCTCTCATTCAAGGGTCTCCCCTGCCCCAACATTTTCGCTGGAGGGGAGAATTTCCATGGCAGATTTGAATTCGTGCCCATACAGTCAATGGAAAAGGCACGTGATGTAATCGTGAACATATGCCGCATCGCAGCAAAGGCATAATGCCCAAACCAAGAAACTGTTTATAATTTGGACCAACCCGAACTCATAGTCATCACAGGGCCGACTGCGTCTGGCAAGTCGGCCCTTGCCATAGATATCGCACGTGCTGTCGGCACCGAGGTCATATCAGCCGACAGCCGACAGATATACAAGGGAATACCTGTTGTCACGGCAATGCCTTCGCCCGAAGAACTCGCCGTCGTGAAACACCATCTAATCGACATGCTTCCCCTTGACGCGTATTACAGCGCGGCGCGTTTCGAAGAAGACGCCCTCGCAATAGCTGAAAAACTTATCGAGCGCAACGGATCGGCAATAGTCTGCGGAGGCTCGATGATGTATGTCGATGCCCTTTGCAACGGCATTGACATGCTCCCCACCGTGCCCGACAGCATCCGCCATGATCTCGAAAAGGAATTTGAAAAAAAAGGGGGTGACTGGCTGAGAGAAAAGCTAAGGCTGCTTGATCCGGAATATTATGGAATTGTTGATTTGTGCAACACCAAACGGGTATTTCACGCTATAGAAATCATCCTTGCCTCAGGGAAAACATATACCGAATTGCGTACAGGAAAGAAACGCAAGCGTCCGTTCCGCATAAAAAAATACATGACAGACCTCCCCCGCGAAGTCCTGTTCGACCGAATCAACAGGCGCGTAGACATCATGCTTGAAAACGGACTTGAAGAGGAAGCGAGAGCAGTGTATCACATGCGCCATCTCAACTCACTCAACACGGTCGGACTCAAAGAGATGTTCGCATGGTTCGAGGGCACAATGGATCGAGATACGGCAATCGCACGAATAAAGAAAAACACCAGGGTATATGCAAAAAAGCAAATGACCTGGTGGGCACGCGATCCGGAAATCGTAAAAGGCGACCCCGATACACTCCGGAAACTTATTCTTCCTGATTCGAACGCCTGACCATCTGCACAGGTGTAGGATTCTCAGGCAATGAATTCAACGTGCGGGAATCAGTGTTCTTCTGTTTCTTCATCTTTATTTTCACTTTATCGAATCCCTTGCCATAAACACCGTTCACAGCGCCCTGGGTCACAAATGCATCCTCGTCAATACTCTTTATAATACGGAAAATAGTGACCGATTCTATTTTGCGGCACCATACCATCAGTATCTTCACATCATGTTTTGAATACCATCCCTGCCCGTCAAGCACAGTCACACCCCGGTGAGCCTCATGATTCACACGGTCAGCAATTTCCTGCCATTTTTGCGAAAAAATAAAGAATTGTGTAGCCTGCCTGTTGGTGTTTATAATCATGTCGGTAACATATGAAACAATAAACGTCACCATGAAGCCATAGACGATAGTAGGTATTCGCGCCTCTATACGCGCATCCCAAGGTCCGTCAAACGGAAGGAGTATAGATGACGCCACAATCGACATGTCCACGAATATCATTGTCCGTCCGATGCTGACATTGCTTTTCTTTGCCACCATTGCCGCCACGATATCCGTGCCTCCCGAAGAGCCGTTATGTATGAAAGTTGTTCCGATTCCGAGACCACACAATATCGCGCCTAAAGCCACACTTACCACTCGATCCGGCACGAGAGGATGCCCGATACTCATGAAAATGCTCTCGAACACACCTATTCCGAAAGCCACTACCGTCACACCGAAAACCGTGCGCAGCACAAACGTGCGTCCCACCACCTTATAAGCGGCAGCCAGCAACAGTAGGTTTACGGCATAAGATGTCACCGCCACCGGTATTATGCCGTTGGTAGCGAAATAGACAAGGGTTCCGATACCCGCCACACCTCCGATCACAATCTCATGAGGCAGGATTAACGCACAAAACGCGAACGCATAAAGGAGAAGACCGAAGACTATGACTACATAATCCTTGGCATTGTTCATAAGACTGTTATACTTGTTTCCGCCCATCGTATGGAATTAGAAAGAACATAAATCAATCGCAAAATTACTCATTTTTTTCAATTATCAGCGGGATTTTTATAAATTTGCATTTAGAAGTAAAAAAATAATTCAATATGAAACACATCGTAACCCTATTCGCAGCGGCGGCTCTGACAACCGCTTCATCCAACGCGGCAGACTTTTTCTCGACTGAGACACCGGAGCAACTTTTCAATCTCGGCATTCGTCTGGGAGTCAACACATCCAACCGCACCGTCGGCAGCGAAAACATGCCGGGTTACAACGTGCAGGGATGGGGCACGGGATTTGATCTTGGAGTTGTAGCGGACATAAACATACGCGACTATCTCTCGATTCAACCCGGTGCATTCTTTGAATCCCGCTCAAATACATATACGTTTATAAATATGGTTCCGGTATACGGAGCATCAACCGACGAACTCATGACACAAGCCGGGACATTTAATTCATATGCCCTCACAATCCCCGTCTTAGGCTCTGTAAGGTTCAACATAACCGATGACATACGCTGGAATATAGACTTCGGTCCATACGTATCATTGATGTTCGGATCAAAACTAAAGAACAAAGTCAACCATAATTCATTTGACAATGACGGTGTGCCGGCAGCCGGAGATGAATTCAAGCAGAAAGTCGCACCTGTTGATTTCGGTTTCAAGTTCGGCACAGGACTTCAGATCCTTGACCATTACTACATTGGCGCGCACTATATGGCAGGAGCTGCAGGCGCATGGAAAGACATCAAGGCTGACGGCATAAAATACACCTTCGGAGGACGCACAAAAGCATGGGTATTCACACTTGGATATAATTTTTAAAGGCGAGGAAATCTCCTCGCCTTTTATCTTGTATTCTCAATTGTCAGATACCTTCCTTCACATTATAGACCTCAGTCAGCATCTCGCGCAAGTCGCGCGTGTCTCGCAGTTTCACATCGCCGTGAGTCATAAGCATCATCTCCACGCCCGATTGTCCCGGACCATATGGAGGCTGCACATAATTTATATCCTCCCGCAATCTGAATCCGCATCTTTCATAAAACTTTATCCGTCGCACCGCCTCGGGAGACTCAGGTTTCTCAACTTCAAGAAGCACATTCCCGCTTACAGTTTCTAACAGATGAGACAAAAGCTTACGGCCAATGTTTTTCCCACGGTGCGCCGGTTCTACGGCAAAATGCTCCACATAGACATATCCCTCGAAAGTCCAGTAAGAAAGAAAGCCAAGAAAAAGTCCGCCGCCATCGTCTATCGCGAAAGCATGAAACTTGCCTCCCTTCTCCTTTACAAAATTCGCCACATGCTCGGCACTCTTATATAAGCGACGCTCATTTTCCGGGAAACTCTCGTTATATAATTTCAGGAAAGCCGGATAATCTTTCTCTTCCAAATTTCTGAATTCCATAGTATTATAAATTTTCCTTCATGCGTTTGTAAATAAAATCCTTTCCACGCGACATCTTGTCACCCTCCGGTTTGTTTATACCCGGCAACACCACCTCCGCGTGTTCCGGCATCCAATTCACCACCGAATCCATCCACTGCACCATGCCGGCACGTGTAGGATGCGGATTCTTCGCGCTCTGACGAGGAAGCTCCAGCTCATAACTTCTGAAAAAAGACCCCTTTCCGAGTTCATTCTCAAGCCAGTCGTTAAGCACCTTACCCTTGTCATATCCGGGCCATGAAGGGGGACCGACCCACAAAATAGGGCGCGTGCCTACAGCCGAAAGGATGCCTTCTACCGCAGACTTCAGTTTCCTGTCGGGCTGCGCTTCAAAAAGTTCATTCATTCCCAGACTGATAAATACCGCATCAGGATCATCCTCCTCAACCATAGACGCGAGTTTTGGAGAATTTCCCCACTTCGAGATAGTCGACCCGTCCCACACCACTGTCGACACCTCAAAACCGTTCTGCTCGCCGTAAGCGTTCAGACGTTCAGAAAGCCATCCGGTCATGGAATCTCCTATAAAAAGCACCTTCTTTACAGGCTTGCGGGAATCAGGAGCCGAACTGACCAAAAATACTGCCGCCTGAATGATGACGGCACACACCACAACGTAATATAGTATTGTGAATATTTTTATTCTTCTCATATATTATATAACAACCATTTTCGCAAAATTGCCATACAGATATACCGATAAATTCATTTTTTTTGTAATTTTGCATAAATAATCAAAACGAAGTCATCTGAACTTCATTTTAATATCGCAAACAAGTTTAAACAATATCAATAAGAAAACAATGATAATGAATAATAATAAAAAAATTGTTCTGAGCGGAATCCGCGCTACAGGCAATCTTCACCTCGGAAACTATTACGGAGCCTTGTCCAAATTCGTCCGTATGCAAGACGATTATGACTGCCGTTACTTCGTTGCCGACCTGCATGCCCTCACCACAGCACCGGATCCAGATATTCTACATGAGAACGTAAAAAATATCCTTGCCGAATATCTTGCAGCAGGACTCGACCCTGAAAAGAACACCATATACGTCCAGAGCGACATTCCCGAAATCTCCGAAATGTATCTTCTTATGAACATGCATGTCGGCATCGGAGAACTGATGCGCACCGCATCATTCAAGGACAAGGCACGCAAAGCACTCGGCATCAATTCCGACAGCGATGAAATCGAAAAAGAGATTATCGGCAACCAGACCAACCAGCGTGTCAATGCCGGTCTCCTCACCTACCCAACCCTCATGGCGGTAGACATATTGATTCACCATGCCGATTTCGTGCCTGTAGGGAAAGACCAGGAACAGCATCTTGAGCTGACACGCCGCTTCGCACGCCGCTTCAATTCTTTCTACAAAACTGAATATTTCGGCGAACCGGTCAATTTCAACTTCGGAGGCGAGGCAGTTAAAGTGCCCGGACTCGACGGATCCGGAAAGATGGGCAAGAGCGAAGGAAACTGCATATACCTTATAGATGATGAAAAGACACTGCGCAAGAAAGTAATGCGCGCCGTAACAGACGATGGACCTCAGACTCCGGGATCAGAGATGAGCGAACCCATCAAGAATCTTTTCACACTCCTTGAACTCGTGTCCACCCCCGATGTGGTGACACATTTCCGCGATGCATATGCAGATTGTTCCATACGTTACGGAGACCTCAAGAAACAGCTTGCCGAAGACATCCTCAAGGTTACCCTTCCCATCCGCGAACGCATACTTGACATCCGCAACAACGAGGATTACCTCTCACGCGTGGTTCGTCAGGGAGCCGAGCGCACACGCGAATATGCAGCTCAGACACTTAAGGACGTAAGGGAAATAATGGGCATCCGCAAATTCTGATCATGGTTCTCAACTGGATCTGGATATCCTTTTTTCTCATAGCCTTCCTGATGGCAGCCGGGCGCAGCCTTTTCGGAGGAGACCTTCAGGTGTGGAGCGACATCATGAACGCATCCTTCGACCAGGCGGCATTCGCATTCGAGATTTCGCTCGGACTCACCGGTGTGCTCACCTTGTGGCTGGGAATAATGAAAATCGGAGAGAAAGCGGGAGTCGTTGAATTTTTCGGACGACTCATCAGCCCCTTCTTCTCACGGCTGTTTCCCGGCATACCCAAAGGACATCCGGCAATGGGAGCCATATTCATGAACATATCCGCCAACATGCTCGGTCTCGACAATGCGGCGACACCCATGGGATTGAAGGCTATGCAGGAGATGCAAAGCCTCAACCCCAAGAAAGACACCGCCACCGATGCCATGATCATGTTCCTGGTGCTCAATAGCTCCGGACTCTGTCTGATACCTATAAGCATAATGATGTATCGCGCACAAGGTGGCGCCGCAAATCCCACAGACGTATTCATCCCTATACTAATAGCCACGGCAATCGCAACCATAGTGGGGCTCACCGCGCTATGCATCAGACAGAAGATAAAGATGGATCGCGTGATCTGGGGATGGCTCGGAGCAATAGCGGCAACAGTCGGGGCAATTACATATTTCTTCGCAAACCTACCGGCCGACAAGGTTCAGCTATATAGCACTTTCGGAGCTAACCTCATCCTCTTCAGTGTCATAATTGCCTTTATCCTCGCGGGGATCAGATGCAAGCTTCGTGTATACGATGTATTCATAGAAGGAGCAAAAGAGGGATTCAAGACAGCAGTTATGATAATCCCGTACCTTGTGGCAATACTTGTGGCAATAGGGATGTTCCGCGCATCCGGTGCACTTGATGCATTCACAGGATGGGTGCAGAGCCTTGTGGCATGGCTCGGATTCGATACCCAATGGGTCGGAGCCCTGCCAACGATGCTCATGAAACCGCTGAGCGGCAGCGGCAGTTGCGCCATGATGCTCGACGTGATGAAAACAAACGGGGCTGACGCCTTCGTCAGCAAACTGGCGGCAGCCGTCAGAGGATCAACCGACACCACTTTCTATATCCTCGCAGTATATTTCGGTTCTGTAGGGGTTTCCAAAACCCGCTATGCAGCCGGATATGCCCTTCTTGCCGACATCACGGGTGCAATAGCGGCTATAGCCATCGCATACCTCTTCTTTTAACTTGCCTCTCAGTCCCCACCATATTTATTCTCTGATAAAATGTCAAAAGCAACATTAAAGAAAGTTCTCAATGAGATGGATAGAGATAGTCTTTCGGAGATAATCTGCGAACTATATGATGCACGCCCGGAAGCCAAGGAATATCTTGAATTTTGGATAAATCCCGATGCCGACAAAGAACTTGACAAATACCGGCAAAAAATATTCAAACAGTTTTTCATTTCAGGATCGAAACCCCGGAAATCCCCCGTATTCAAGGAAATCAAGACTTGCATCAAATATTTCACCACCCTTTGCATAGACTATGAAAAGACTGCCGACCTTATGCTCTACACACTCGATCTGTATCAATTATGGCTATCTGAACGCAAAAGGATAATGAGCCATCAGACTCGCGTGGAGCGGTTCATTAACGATACGGCGGCATATATTGAAAGTCACAACCTCGAAGACAGGTATGAACTTAGGTTTAATCGGATACGCGAAGACATGTCGGAACTTTTCAAACGCGAAGAAGAGCCGTTGCGCCGGGGCTGGAAACACTGGTGGTGACCACAACATGCCGAAAAACATATTAAAATTATTTGCAGTTTTATTCCAATTTTCTAAATTTACCGCGCTGAAAACATAAAACTGTTTTCAATCCTTTAACCTAAATCCATATTACCATGAAAATTGGAATCCCTAAAGAAATCAAAAACAATGAGAACAGAGTAGGCGCCACACCGGCGGGAGTGAAAGAACTTATCGCACACGGACACGAAGTATTCGTTCAGCACACCGCCGGAGAAGGAAGCGGTTTTGCCGACGAAGAATATATCGCGGCAGGAGCTACCATACTCCCCGCCATAGAAGATGTTTATGCCACGGCAGGGATGATAATAAAGGTTAAGGAACCTATCAAACCTGAATATCCATTGATCCGCAAAGATCAGGTATTGTTCACCTATTTCCATTTTGCCTGCGACCGCGAGTTGACCGAAGCGATGATGAAGGCTGGTGCCGTGTGCATAGCATATGAGACCGTCACTGACCGTGAACGCCGCCTTCCCCTGCTTGTCCCCATGAGCGAAGTTGCCGGCAGGATGTCAATTCAGGAAGGTGCCCGTTTCCTTGAAAAGCCCCAAGGTGGACGCGGTGTATTGCTTGGAGGCGTGCCAGGCGTAAAACCCGCCAAAGTCCTGGTTCTTGGAGCAGGAGTGGTAGGTCGCAACGCAGCCCTTATGGCGGCAGGACTTGGAGCCGATGTGACCATTGCTGACATTTCACTTCCCACATTACGCCATTGCGCTGAAGTCATGCCCCGCAATGTAAAAACGCTCTTCTCCTCCCGACACAACATCGAGCAGGAACTGCCCGACACCGATCTTGTAGTGGGTTCTGTGCTTGTTCCCGGAGCCAAAGCCCCCCACCTTGTCACAGCAGACATGGTAAAACTCATGCGTCCCGGTTCAGTGATGGTAGACGTTGCCGTTGACCAAGGAGGATGTTTCGAGACAACACATCCCACCACTCACTCCGAACCCACATATGTTGTTGACGGTGTCGTACAGTATGCCGTGGCGAATATCCCGGGAGCCGTACCCTACACCTCGACCTTGGCTCTCACAAACGCCACTATGCCTTACGCCCTCCGTCTCGCCGACCTTGGCTGGATCGAGGCATGCCGCAGAGACCCAGGGCTTGCAGAAGGTGTCAACATGGTTGACGGGAAAATAACCTACAAAGCAGTTGCCGAAGCATTCGATTTTCCTTACACGACTCTCGAACTCTGATCTACAACACTCATACGCAAAATGGCAGGCGCATCCGACGGATGTGCCTGCCAATTCATTTCATCCCGCCGTTTCATTCATAATGTGAACATGAATTGCATCTGCAGACGGTTGTCGTGGGCGGTACCGGCGTTCCACGTCCCGCGGCAACCATAAAGATATTCCATTCCGACCTGAAGATATGACGATATATTGTAGAATACATTGCCAGCCGCATAAAAGCCATATCTGTAATTATTGATATTATCGGGCGAGACAGCTGCCGCAATTGCATATGGTCCGACACTCCAGATCCTTGACTCCGACACAACAGCATTGACCTGCCATTTTTTACCGATATTGTATGTTGCGCCAAGGGAGACTCCCATCATAGGAGATGGTGTCATATGACCGGGTTGTGAATCCTCAGGTATAAACGACAATGGCTGACCGGCAATATCCTGCAGATAATTGCCGATACCTTTACCGTAAGCCGCCTGCATATAAAGAATCAATGGTTCCACCGGATTCAGATTTCCGCTCAACATAAGCCCCCAGCCTACGGAATTACGGCGTTTCCCCTCAAGCATGTCCCGGTATGAGAAATTACGTATAATTCCAGAAAAACGTATACGGTTATAGTCGGAAGCAGTATATTCCACCCACATAGGAATATCTGGTATATTCTGGTTGTATGCTTCAGGATCAGCAACAGGGTTACCCTCTATTTCTTCCTCCCTCCACGTCTTGAAGTCATGACCACGATATACGCCGTTGGATGAATAATATGTAGGAATATCCATACCTATGGCAAACCTGAACCCATGGAACGATGGAGAAATATAACTGATTTCATAAGAAGAGGTAGAAATCATGCCGCTCGGTCCCTGGGGATCGATGGTAGGAGGCGACGCAGCCTCACCATCCTCGAACAGCGTGGATTTAAGACCGGCGGTTATACCCATCCACGCCACATATGCCTTCTTGAGTTTTATTGCCGTTGACTCACCGTTCGTCCCGAATTTCAGATAACCTGTCACCTGATTCTTCGTACCTCCGAAACCCACGACCTGAAAATCGATATTCGCATTAAGAGGGTTTATATAGAAATCGGAGCGTTTGCCGTTCACTGGCGGAACAGGTATCATTCCGGTCACGAATCCTATCCCCGCACCATCGACTTCATAGAGATCATTGCCGAAATCCGTGCCGATTATAGGGTTTATCTGACCGCCGATGGTCATGACGAATTTATTGTCGGCAGTGCGTATGGCAAAATGCGGAACCGGTATTGCCGACACTTCGTCTGGACGGTCTTGCTTCAGGATATCCTTGACATCCTTATGATCCGCAGTCTTGATGAACTCAATCCCGGAACTCGTGTCTTCACCTTCGGCACCTGTTCCGGCTTTTGTGGTCTGCGCGCATACAGGCAAGACAATTCCTGACAAAGCAATAGACAGAAAAATGTGTTTCATAGTAGAATCGTATTTAACAAAACAACATACTTGCAGTGTCATTTGTTTAGGAATGTAAAAATTAATTAACACCTCTGTCACTCATCTCTTCCAGTTATATTCCATTTATCGGATTTTGCGCACAGATTCCGGACTAAGAGAGTGTCCAGGTTTACGCGATGTTTCGTTTTTTTTCGTTATTTTTGCATTCTAAAAACCATGACAATGAAAAAAATTCCAAGCTTCACCATAAACCACCTCACACTCGAACCCGGGATATATGTTTCAAGACGCGACACCCTCCCCTCCGGCGATGTGGTTACCACATTCGACATCCGAATGACACGTCCTAACCGCGAAAAAGCTCTTGACCCGCAAGCCCTCCATGCGATGGAGCACCTCGCTGCGACATTCCTGCGTAATCACCCCCTCTGGAAAGACAAGGTGATATATTGGGGGCCGATGGGATGCTGCACCGGAAATTACCTTCTGATGTCAGGGAATCTTGAAAGCCGGGATATCTTGCCGCTGATTCAGGAGACAATGCATTTCATCGCTGAATTCGAAGGTGACATTCCGGGTGCCACGCCACGCGATTGCGGGAACTATTCCTTCATGGATCTTGCCGAAGCAAAGAAAGCCGCTCTAAATTATTTCAGACAGCTTTCGGCGGCATCAGACCTGAATTTTAGCTATCCGGAGTAAAAGACAATTCAACCTCCCTGCCCTGCCACACAAAAATGAGTCAGGGCAAATGCTCGGCGGCATAAAATAACAAAATACTGACAGGGTTGCACTTATTTTTATATTATCGTTTTTTTTTGTAATTTTGTGATTACATTAGCCTACCTATGAACAACGATATTTTCGAAATAGAAGAGAGGGAGGAAACTGCTCCCTCAACCGCAGCATCATCAAATGCCGGCACCTACGATGACAATGCCATCCAGACTCTGAAATGGAACGAGCATATCCGCAGGCGTCCCGGCATGTATATCGGCAAGCTCGGAGACGGAACCCACTCCGACGATGGCATATATGTACTTATCAAAGAGGTTGTTGACAACTCCATAGATGAATTCAACATGGGTGCCGGAAAACGCATTGACATCACCCTCACAGAAGAGGGGGAAGTCATGGTGCGCGACTATGGACGCGGCATTCCGCTGGGTAAAGTGAAAGAGGTGGCATCCGATATAAACACCGGCGGCAAATTCGATGACAAGAACTTCAAGAAATCAGTAGGCCTCAACGGTGTCGGACTCAAAGCAGTCAACGCCCTTTCCACATACTGCCATGTGGCAAGTGTAAGAGACGGAAAAAAGGTGGAAGTCGAATTCGAACGCGGAGATCTCATCCGCCAGTCCGAGCCAATCCCCACAGACGAACCCAACGGCACCCTGGTCAGATTCACTCCTGACCCGACGCTTTTCCAGAACTACAGGTTCAATCAGGAATTCGTCGAGACAATGGTCAACAATTACACCTATCTCAACGCCGGGCTGCAGCTCTTCTATAACGGACGCAAATACTATTCCCGCCACGGTCTGCTTGATCTGCTCAGAGAAAACATGACCAATGATCCTCTCTATCCCATAATACATCTGAGCGGCGAGGACATCGAGGTTGTTCTCACCCACACCGACCAGTACGGAGAGGAATATTATTCGTTTGTAAACGGACAGCACACAACCCAGGGGGGAACCCACCTCACCGCTTTCCGTGAACACGTCACAAGAACCATCAAGGAGTTTTCGGGCAAGGGATATGAGTTCTCCGACATACGCAACGGTCTTGTGGCGGCGGTTTCGGTGCGCATCCAGGAGCCGGTGTTCGAAAGTCAGACTAAGACCAAACTCGGAAGCAAGGAGGTCGCTCCCGGAAGTTCCCTTACGGTAAACAAGTTTATCGGAGACTTCATCAAGAAAGAACTTGACGACTACCTTCACCGGAATCCCGACATAGCGGAGATAATGCTCCGCAAGATAGCATCAAGCGAGAAAGAACGGAAGGCAATGGCTGGCGTGGCAAAACTCGCAAGAGAGAAAGCGAAGAAAGTCAGCCTCCACAACCGCAAGCTCCGCGACTGCAGAGTGCACTATAACGACCCACTGAAAGCCAAGGCAAAGGAAGACCGCCGGGAAGACTCCGCGATTTTCATCACCGAGGGAGACTCGGCTTCCGGAACAATCACCAAAGTGCGCAATGCCGAGACGCAGGCAGTATTCTCTCTGCGCGGAAAGCCGCTGAACTCATACGGCATGACGCAGGAAGTGGTTTATAAAAACGATGAATTCAATCTTCTTCAGGCTGCCCTCAATATCGAAGAGGGAATCGAGGGACTCAGATACAACAAAGTCATAATCGCGACCGACGCCGATGTCGACGGAATGCACATACGCCTGCTGATCATCACTTTCTTCCTGATGTTCTTCCCCGATCTTGTGAAGAAAGGGCATGTATATATTCTTCAGACTCCGCTTTTCCGCGTCCGCGACAAGAATGCCGTGAGACGCACCAAAAAGAAAAACCGCAAGAAAGAGGAAACCGAAGGAGAGAAAGATACGTTCTATTGCTATACCGATGAAGAGAGGGAAGCCGCGATTGCCAGATTCGGCAACAACGCGGAAATAACCCGATTCAAAGGTCTCGGAGAGATAAATGATGCGGAGTTCGCTGAATTCATCGGTCCAGACATGCGTCTTGACAGAGTGAAACTCAAAAGAGAGGATGCTGTCGAGAAACTTCTCGAGTTCTATATGGGCAAAAACACTATGGAACGACAGAATTTTATAATCGACAATCTTGTGATTGAAGACGATTCTGAAATCTGACATTTTTTGCACATGGAAAAGACAGCTGTATTCCCGGGCACCTTCAACCCTTTCACAATCGGACACCAATCCATTGTGGAGCGCGGTCTCGCCATATTTGACCGAATAATAATTGCAATCGGCAACAACGCAAATAAACCTGCCGGGAGAGATTTTGTCAAAAGATTCAGAGACATAAAAAAGGTATTCGAAGACAACCCGGCGGTAGAAGTTACCGTTTATTCAGGTCTGACCGCACAATTTGCAAAAAACGCAGGTGCCTGCGCCATATTGCGCGGTGTCAGAAACATATCCGATTTTGAATACGAGAGAAATCTCGCGGATGTCAACAAAAAAGTGCTGGGCATAGAGACAGTCTTTCTGCTTTCTCTGCCAGAACACTCCTACATATCAAGCTCGATGGTCAGAGAACTCGAAGACAACGGACACGATATCAGCCACCTGCTTCCTTAAGACAAAAAAAGATGAAGAAATTACTTAGCATAATCGGATTTGGAGTAATGCTGACCGCATTGGCTGCCAACCAGAACAAAATACCCGCCAACCAGAAACTGAGAATGGCGGAAGCCGCTGTAGCCCAGTTCTATGTCGACACGGTGAATGAAGACAGACTTGTGGAAACAGCCATCCGCAGCATGCTTGAGGAACTCGACCCCCATTCTGCATATTCGAACCCGGAGGAAACGAAAGAACTCAATGAGCCTCTTGCCGGAAATTTCAGCGGCATAGGCATTTCATTCAATATGAATCAGGACACTCTTTATGTGATATCTACCGTTGCCGGAGGGCCCTCGGAAAGAGTCGGACTTCTTGCTGGCGACCGCATTATCAAGGTAAACGATTCAATAATCGCCGGAGTAAAAATGCGCAATACAGATATAATGAAGCGTCTCCGCGGACCTAAAGGGAGCAAAGTGAACGTCAGTGTATTGAGACGTTCGGCAGGAAAAGCTGATACTGTCGAATTCACGATCACACGCGCCGACATACCGATCAACAGCGTCGATGCCGCATATATGGTAGACAACAAGACCGGATACATTCGTCTCAGCAGATTTTCAGCAGAGACACGCAATGAAATTGAAACAGCTCTTAAGGATCTCAAGAAAAAAGGGATGAAACAGCTTATCCTCGATCTTGTCGACAATGGCGGAGGATACATGCAGCCGGCAGTCGAGATTCTCGGAGAGTTCCTTGAACCCGGACGTCTCGCAGTCTATACAGAAGGACGCAATTCTCCGCGCTACGATCATATGACCCAGCCGCATGGCATCAGACCGCTTTTCAATGACGGCAGACTCGTTGTGATGGTAAACCAGTATACGGCATCGTCATCGGAAATAACAACTGGTGCGATTCAGGACTGGGACCGTGGTGTCGTTGTCGGAAGGCGAACATACGGCAAAGGGCTTGTGCAGCGGCCGTTCCCCTTCCCTGACGGCTCGATGATGCGTCTGACAGTGGCACATTATTACACCCCTACTGGAAGGGACATTCAGAAACCGTACAACAAGGGAGACCAGCGTGCATATGCGATGGATATCGTTGACCGTTTCAATCACGGAGAACTCATGCACGCCGATTCCATAAAATATATAGATTCACTGAAAGTTGAGACTTTACGTCTCAACCGTCCGATATATGGAGGAGGCGGAATATCACCCGACAGGTTTGTGCCTCTCGACACTGCTGATTTCACAAAATATTACCGTGATGTCACAGCCAAGGGTGTCATAAACCAATACGCCATCAGCTATGTTGACGCCAACCGAAAGGAGCTTAAACGCCGATTCAAGACTGATGATGACTTTGTGAAAGGCTTCGATGTAGATTCATCAATGCTTCACGACCTGTATGCCCGCGCGGCAAAAGAGGGCGTTGCTCTCAATGAAGAACAGGCAAGACAGAGCGAACCTCTGTTCAAGATGATATTGAAAGGGCTTATCGGACGTGACATATACGACCAGCCTACATATTTCAAGGTATATAACGAATACGACCCGATATTCAGAGAAGCATACAGACTGATCAACTCCCCGGAATACGACGCGATCCTGAGAAAACCTTGAATTCAAGATCCTCACGCGTCCGCCCTTGACCTCAGACTTTTTGTTTTTCTCCTCTCCATCTCTTTTCCCATATAACGCCAATAGATTTCCACTCATGAAACATTTCTTCGACAAAACTTTGCTGTTAGCCGCTACTTTTACGGCAGCGACATTCATGTCAGTGCAGACAGAAGCAAGTGCGACAGGCACTCAACCACGTTTCAGACACATCTCTACTGTGAAACAGACAAAAGAGGATTCCATAAGAGCCCGCTTTCAAAAAGCCAAGGATGCAATTATCACCGGAGAATATGAAGAAGACTCCCTGTATGTGCGCACTCCCGATGAAATAATAGCTCATACTGAAGTCTTGCCGGATATTCCGTCCTTCAACAGGCTCAATGCCCCTTGGGTGTTTTGTGAATACCGCGCGCTCGACAAACAGCATAAAATCGCAGTGCCTTCGCTCGAATCGCAAAACATCGAGATCTGGAGACTTGCCGACAGACTTTACAAGGAAAATCAGGAAAGTTTACAGGAAGAAACCACTGATTCCGTGGCTGAGCGCCGCAAATACCTTGATGAACTATGGGGAATCAAAAGCGAAAATAAGGAAGAGACCGAGGAAAACGAAATCTTTCTTGACGAGGAAACCAAGGTTGAACCTCTGCATGATTTTACCTCGAATCCTCGTCCCAGATGGCTCGAAAACGCATACGAGGCTTGGGACATGCAGGAAGACTTGATGTATCAGATGATGGTCGATGACCCTTCTCTTATCCGGTATGCATACTGGCGCCTTCCTATCCCCCCCTCTTTACCTGAGGAGGACCATGGCTTCATGGGTTTTCTCAAAAGAAGTTCCACAGGTAGCGTCAATGTGAACGATGCGGTGATTTCCGAATCTGAAATACTGAAGAAACACTGGTTGCATGTGCTCAACGGCTCTCTGCAGTTCTCCCAGGCATACGTGTCTGACAACTGGTATCAAGGCGGTAACAACCATGTCGCACTTCTGATTAATTTCCTGTGGGATGTGCAGCTGAACACCGTATGGCATCCGAATCTGCTGCTCCAGAGCACGCTGTCGTACAAACTCGGCCTCAACTCCGTTGAAGATGACCAATACAGGAAATACTCCATTTCACAGGACATATTCCAGTATAATTTCAAGTTCGGTTACAAGGCTCGCCGCAACTGGTATTATACCATTACAGCCCAGTTCAAGACCCAGCTCCTCAACAATTACAAAAAGGATACGGAAACACGCATAGCATCTGTTCTGACTCCCGGCGATCTCAACTTCGGTCTCGGTATGACATACAGCAAGACAAACGCTTCGAAGAGCATACAGTTCAACGCCTCTATCGCACCGCTGTCATACAACCTTAAAACCGCGATAGACCCGCATATTGACCATGAGTTGTTTGGCATTCCACAGACCGTCAAATCACAAAGCGAGATAGGTTCAAACGCAGACATAACACTGAACTGGAAAATCGGTAAGATGGTCACATACAAGACACGTCTCTTCCTCTTCACCGATTACGACTACTTCCTCGGAGACTGGGAAAATACGCTCAACATACAGTTCTCGCGCTTCTTCTCGACACAGCTTTATGCAAACCTCCGATATGACTCGTCTGCCGACAAATATGCCGCGCCTAAATGGAAAAGATTCATGCTTAAGGAAATCCTCAGTATAGGTCTGTCGTACACATTTTCTACCAAACAATGATGCGGCACTTCGGATTTATTAAGACAATGTTAGCAGCCATGACCCTCGCTTGCGGGGCCATGGCTGCTAACGCTCGGGACCAGATGATATTCGACATGGAAAGTGCCCTTGTATATTGCAGAGAAACCGCGATGGAGGGTCCTGAAGGTATATGGGAGTTTGCCGGAGATGAGACTCAGGTGCTGATAAAAAAAGAGACCAGAGGAGGAAAAGGCTACGACATAATTGTGATCTCCACCCCTGACTGCCGCCTGAGTCCTGGAGAAACAATAGGCAATATCCAGCCTTCTGCAAAGAAAGGCAAATACAGGATGAAGCTCTACGTATCAAGAAAAATGGGTACGTTTTCAGACTCAAGGACATGCATGGCGGAGTATATCGAAAAAGACGATGCGATACTCACACATCCCGTGAAACTCAAGATATCCGTGCGCACGATGTGGTTTCTCCCTAAATTCTGGCGTTCTTTGAAAATCTCCGTTGACAACCCTGCCGCCTCTCTTCCACATGGTCTCGTGAGGATATATCCCCGCAAAGAGCCTTCAAAACCCGTATACTTATGAAGATTAAGATTACAAGCTGTTCAGTTCTCTCTATTCTGACAGTTATGATATTGTCCGTTCCCGCGGGAATATCTGCACGAAAAAAAGGATACAAGTTAAAAAACATATCCGAAAACCGGCAGACAGAGGCTGTCAGCACGATTGAGACCAGACCGGACACTGCCGCGCAGGAGATGGTTGCCGGCAGCTTTATGGTTGCCTCGCAATGTCCGACATGCAACAGCGGATACGCGTTAGATCAGATTGTATTCACAGGTTTCGACAAAAACCAGAACAACGCGAAAGAGAGCTTCTTCATAATAAACAAGACAGACAGGGAACTCACCGGAGTCTCGCTGTATATCGAATACATCACTCCCGACAGACGCCAGTTGCACAAACGTTTCCTTAAACTCACATGCAGCATCCCTGCAGGGGAGACCCGAAAAGCGGATATACAGAGCTGGGACACCCAGAAGAGTTTCTATTACTATAAAAGCAATCCCTCGAAAAGAAAGGGCAACCCCTTTGACGTGAAATTCGACATAATAGCGTATTACCTGAGGGCTGACTGATCACTCGCGCCGCGTAGCACGCGTTTTTCGTGTTGAAATCAGGAGCGAATGGACCATCACTATTCCATACGAGATTCCGGCAGCAAGCATAAAGCCAAGTATGAACCCATAACGGTCAGAGACCTCAGCAGCTATGAAAATAGCCATAAGCGGAGCCTTGATGGTGCCTGCCATTACCGCAGCTGTTCCGATCAGTGCGAAATTCTCTATCGGAAGACCGATACCGTAAATGTTGCTTACTGATGCGAACATAAAACCTAAAAGACATCCTGCAAAAATCGCAGGCACAAATTCTCCGGCAACACCCCCGCCACTGTTCACGGCACCAACCACAGCTCCTTTCAGCAGCAGCATCGCTGTTATGATTCCGAGCAAAAGCGGAAGCCTGGGAAGATCCCTGAAAAACGGTCCGTATTCCACAAGCCTGTAATACACCCCGTTAACAATATTTGAGACCACATCGTATCCCTCTCCGAACATTGCCGGAAACATCATGATGACTATTCCGAGTCCAAGTCCGCAGAGCGCCCCCCTGAGCCATACATTCCCAAGCATTCTTAAAAACCGCGAGGCAAGGGAGAGTGTATAAGAATAATAGATCGAATAAAAACCGCATACAATTCCTAAAAGCGCTATCCATCCGAAATGGTCGGGAATAAAGTGCATGTCTGTCAGAATCCTGACATTCCATGTATACCCACCGAGCACATAAGCAACTCCGAAAGCCGACAGAGACGCGCAGGTCAGAGATACCATGCCGATCACTGACATTTCCATTCTAAGAACCTCAATGGCAAAAAAAACACCGCCGAGCGGAGATTTGAAAATTCCGGCTATCCCTGCGGCAGCTCCGCAACCGAACAATATACGTGTCGCCGATGGTGAAAATTTCATAAGTCTCGCAACCCTGTCTCCTATCGCCGCTCCGGAAAATGCGCAGGGACCTTCGGCACCTGCCGAAGCACCGAAACCGATAGTGACAAGACACCCCATCAACGGAGAAAAAAGGTGATTTCTACGAAACTTGAAGTTACCGTCAGCAAGCCGGCTCCTGAGCTGGGAGGTGCCATCCGCAAGATTCTCCCCTACCGCTTTCTGATAAAAGACAGCCCCCAAAATGGCAATTACAGCGTAGACAATGAAAATCCAGTTCAACCCGCCTGGATGAAGCGGAACACTAAGCATATCACCCATCCACGCTATGCCTCTGCGAAGAAAAAATGTACCTGCACCTGTAAGCATGCCGACAATTGTCGCACCGGCGAAAACGACAGCTCCTTCAGGCAATAATCCCTGAATCCTTTCCTTTAACCCTGACCTCATAGCTTTTGATTACGCCATATATGACTATACAAAACAGCTGCGGAATTTGTTCATTACATTCCGCAACTGCCTTGTAAAACCGTATGTTCCCTCTCCGCTATGACAAAGGCAACATAAACACCAGCTTAGCCCCTTCTCCGGATTCTTGATGACCAGTCGATTTCAAAGAACTGTTTGTAAGGAAGTTGATCATGCGCACCAGTATCAGAGCGGCGTCTCCATTTTCCGATAGACTCTTGTAATCCATAAAATTATCGAAAATCTTCTCCTCCCTGCCTTCAGGAAGAGAGTTTCCGGAATGCCTGAAGACGAATCTGGCTTTGCCGACGGCTTTGTCTTCTGTGCATTCAAAACCGATTGAACCTCCCTGGGGAGCAAGTTTTACCGCTACCTGCAGAATATGAGACACGAGCATTCGCAGACATTCCTTGTCTGCATGAATCTCGAAATCCGGATCAGGATAAATCACGTTTATATTGATGCTCTTTGTAAGCGTAGACTCAACCTCGGCAATGCGGTCTCTCATGAACGAAGCAACAGAGATGTCATGACGATATTTCTTTGTATCTTCCATTGCCACAGAAGAAATGAACATGACATCATTAATTATATAATTCACTGCTTCCGATATGTTTCCGATCTTAGGACGCGGTGAGCGATAATCAGCGGACTTGTCATCGGAATCGGTTTTTCTGGCGTAATCATAATACCTTCGTTTCTTTATGGCATCGCGTTCGGAGGCAAGCGTTGCGACAAACGAGGATATATCCGCTGATGTCTTCTTGTATTTTGCCCAGAAAAACAAAAGACCGACGAGCATGACCGCTAACGCAACCCACCCTACAATCACAAAAATCATTATCTTGCGTGTAGCAAGAATCTGCCCGTTCTTGTTTTCAAGTTCAAGTTCGGCATTCTCTGCCCTCAATGCGCTCACATCATATTTTACCTGAAGCTCATTATATTTCTGCCGGGCATCAACGGAGTTTATCTCACGGTTTATAGCATCGAGTTCTTTTTGCGCGATATCCAGATTGGTCTGGTCCCCGATAGCGGAAGCTGCCTCCACAAGCATCTCAAGCATTCTTTTCCGCAATATATGCGACCGCTCTATGCTCAGCTGACGTCTTATATATGGTATCGCCTCCGCATATCGTCCGTTCTTCATCGCATGATAGGCTGACGCACGTCTGTTATATTCCATTGTCGACTTCACATCCTCGTTCCGTTCTGCAATGGCAAGAATTTTGGAATAAAGGTCATTGGCCTCATCAATGCTCAGGCTATCGTAGTTGCTGAGCATCCGCCGGTATATTATAAATCGGTTTACATCCAGATTCCGATATTTACGCCCCTGCGCTTTATATCTCTTTTCGAGATTGTCAATCTCCTTGAGAAGAATACGGTCAGCTGCAAGTGCTTTATCATGATTACCGGTGATGCTGTAGATATTGGCACTCTCCGTGTAATAAATGTTTTTGAGCGCATAATTGTCGATACCCGATGCCTTCATCAGTTCTCCAAGATCATCCAGATAGTTTACAAGCATATCTCCCTTGGCAAAAACGCTCAGATACTCGCAGATCGTGAACAGCCGCTCGACTTTACCATATTTGTCAAGTTTGTCATCTTCCGGAACAATAGTACGTGCGATACGCTCCTGACGCTCTTTCTCGGAAATATTTCGCGCGATTGCCGACAGACGCCTTATCTTCACAAATAATGCAGTCTCCTTTTTTTCTTTACAGTCGGGCAAGGTTCTCACACGACGCTCTATATCTGCCAATACCGAGTCGCTTGAACCCACATTCGCCATCTGGCGCGCCATATCGAAACGAACTGTGTTGTCGCCTCCTCTGGCAGCGACGGCATCGAGTTCCTTACAGACATTCATATAGTCTCTGCGACTCGAAAGATCGAATATGTCGTAAAGTATCTTTATTGAATCCTGGTTTGTCTTCACCGTAGCCAGCTCCTCTCTGAGTCTGGCAATCATAGCTCGCTTATCGGGAGTCGCGTAACCCTCTGTCGGAAGTAGCAGAAGTGTAAATAAAAGAAGAATAAACTTTTTCATAAAGTATCAGAGGCACTAATACCCCTTAATCGCAAAATTACAAAAAATCTCTGGAATAACCTCGAAAAAAGGGAGAAATGATGCTAAACAACTTAATATCAGAGTCGTTACGATGTCAAATGATGACAAGCCGAAAAATCGTAAAACGCAAAGAAAAGCGGATTTAAGAAGAATGGTTTGCAAATCAGTACAACCATCCGCGATAGCGGCAAGATTCAATTGTGAATAGGAACTGCACCTACGGGGGCGTTTGCTGAAATAAATATACTTGACAGATGCTATTATGAAGACATTAGCAACAATCAAATCATTATCGTTATTATGGACATTTAAAGTAAAAAAGATATTCCTATAATGATTAAAGCAATAGATGCAAATATGTATCTATATCTTTTTGTAGAAAACATTGCTCCTATACAGGAGATAGATACAGCAAATTGCATACATTTCAAACTTAACTCTGTAGTCTTAAATATACACATAGACAAAAAAGATAATGCCAAAACAAATATTATAGCATTCAATATATATTTCAGTTTCATATTACTTTGATTTACATTGACCTTATTATCAGTAGCATATAAATTGCTCATCCTATCACAATAACCAATCCTATACAAGAGAACAAGTACAAGAGAACAAGGTGAATCTCTTTTCCTTGTATTTCAGCACATAGACCAGCCCGATAATAGCACATAAAGGAATATTAGATGAATCTGCATTTTTCCCTTTGTTTACAAGGTATTTATATGTTCTTTCATCCTTTCTTTGCTCAATTTGCGAATCTCACGGTTCTCTTTGTTTTGTTGTAGCATACATTTATGCAACTTAATGTTCCTATGATTCAGTTTAATCTATTTTCTCTAATTCAATTGTAGCTACTTTCTCTTTATCTGGACTAATTTCATTCTGTATAATGGTTATATGTTTTTGGGTATAGCTTTTGATAATCCATGGGGCTCCCCCCAAATATAAAGCATTGCTATTAAATGTGATATATTTCCCTTCTATTGTATAAGTAATATCAATTTCATCGTAACCTTCCCAATTTACCTTCCCTTTCCGAGTATCTACAAATTGCATACCGACCCCCATATTTTGTACTGTCCAAGCCTCACAATGTCCTGTTCCACGCCATGAAGTCTGATAAAGTGCTTCGGGGGTTAATTCATTTGTCTGTTCATTATCATCGTCGCAGCTTATAAAACTGAATGTACAGAGGAATAGCATAAGTATTCCAAGAATTTCTTTTGTTTTCATATTCTCTTTTTTAATCTCTTGTTTAACTCATTCAATCTTTATTTTGTCTCTTCGTTGAACCAACCAAAGATAAGACAAAGATAAAAAGAAAAATCCTTTGGCAGATTAAGATACTCCTGGAATATTGTTATGAATGTAAATTTCTAAACCTATGTTTATTTTTTATTGTCAAGACTTTGCTTGCGTCTGATTCGGCTCATGTGTACGGGTGTAATTTTGAGGTAGGATGCTATTTCTTTTAGTGATACCATTTGAAGGATTGCAGGGCATTTTTTTAAAAGTTGGAGGTAACGCTCTTCCGGTGTGAATCTGAATAAATCCAAATAACGTGAATATGATTGGAAAAACATCTGTTCGGCTGCGATACGGGCTATCCGTTGGCTTTCTTTGTTCTCCTCGAATTTTTGCTGTAAGAATGCAGAAGAACAGATGTAAATATCGCACGGGATTATCGCCTGTATATTCAATTCTGATTTCATACCATATAAACAAGTGGGATAATCGCCTATAAATTCATTTGGAAAGGAAAAACCGACATTATACGGTTTGTTTTCTGTCCGGTTGATGCAACTGTATTTGACTACGCCTGACAAGATAAACCCGAAGAAAGAACATGCATCACCTTCATGGAGAATAAACTCATTCTTTTTATAATGTCGTAATTCTCCATGTTTCAGACACAACTCCTTGAAGAAGTCTATGTCTATGTTACTCATATATGAATTGAATTCGGTTATCATTTGTATATAAGAGAAATGTATAAAAAATATCTGAATTTCCAGGTTTAAAGTTTAGTCTGTTTTTTGTCTATATATCCAAACCGTACTAAACTATTTTCTGTTGACTGCAAGACATATGTACTGGCGAAAAGAGTAAGAGCTTCAAAACAACTCATCGGGCATCGGCACAAGTTTACCTGTAGCCTTGACCAAGGGCATCGGTGCCTCCCATTCACGAAGAGTGTCGGAGAGTTCAGCAGCGAGTTCTCTGACAATCTTCGGATGCATTGCTGACACATCATGCTTTTCACTCAGATCTTTCTTAAGATTATACAACTCAAGTCTGGCGTCGTGCATGCGATATACAAGTTTCCAGTCTCCTTTGCGGATTGCTGAAAGGAAATCGACATCCTCCTGATCTTCGATTCTCCACTGATGAGGCATGTGCGAGATAACCACACGTTCGGGATCAAGACCTGAAACCTTTTCGGGAATCACAAAGGCATTCGCTTCTTTCTGGTTTCGTATCTTCCCTTTTTCAACCGCCTCCTTCGCAAGCCGAGAACCATCGGTGACGAGCTTCACGAAGCTCTTTCCATCAAGTTTCTGAACGGTCTCAGGGTTTTCCACGCCCGCCATTTCGCAGATTGAAGGATAGAAATCGGGAGGCGTGACAGGAGTGTTGATCCTCATCCCTGCCTCTGTCTTTCCGGGCCAATACACCATCATCGGAACCCTGACACCCCCTTCATACACGGAACCCTTACCCTCTCTCAGAGGGGCGTTGAATGTATGGGGCACACTGTTTTTAGCCGTGTTCAGGCTGTGACCCCCATTGTCGGAATAGAAGATGATGACAGTATTGTCGGCAACCCCTTTCCTCTCAAGATAATCCATTATCTGACCAAGACTCTCGTCTACACTCTCGACCATGGATGAATACATCGCGGTCTTCTCTTCCTGACCGGCGTCAAGATATTTCTGATAATACTGCGGCTCGGGATGTATCGGAGTGTGCACGCCGAAATGCGCCATATAAAGATAGAACGGCTCCCCTTTTTCTATAGGATAATCCATTGCCTTTAGAGCTTTGTCGGTTATAGCCTGGGTGAGATTGATGTCGGAACCGTAATATTCCTCAAGGTCATTGATTGCAGAATAAGTCCATTTGTCGGGCTGATTGCCGAAATTATCCTCGGCATAATAGCTTCTGGGCATACCTGCCATATTTCCTGCCACATTGACTATGAATCCCATATTATAGGGAGACACTCCCGGTGTGCCCATCGAAGCCCAGTGTCCCTTCCCTATGTGGATGGTATAATAACCGCTGTCACGGAGCTGCTTCACCATAGGCGTCATATACTGGGTGTGCGGAACTCCCGGCTCCGGACTGATTCCGTTGTAGTTCCATTCCGGACGGGCGAATATGTCGTCATTCTCACGATTGGAGGCATCGGTGAAGAAACCGCGGGTGCCTCCGGTGAAATCAGTGGGAGTATTGATTTCCGGAGCGGTAAACATGTTGATTTTTTCATGCGCGGCATGCATGCCCGACATCAGGGAAGTCCGTGTAGGCGTTGAGATAGGACACGCATATGCATTGGTCATGATCACCCCTTTCTCCGAAAGACGTTTCATATTCGGAGTCCGGACGCGATGATTGTTCGGATAAACCTCTTCGCCGTAAGCCACCTCGCTGTCGAGCCAGCCATAATCGTCAACAAGAAAGAAAATGATGTTGGGTCGCTGTTCGGCAGCATTCAGTGCCATGGAAGCCGCAGCAATGGGTGCGACAACCGACAATCCCCTCAGGGATCTTGAAAATCCAGTCATGTGCATTAGTTTTGGTTAATAATTAAATTGACGCAAAAGTACGAAAAAAGTACCGCAAAACAAATCACGTCTTCATTGTTCCGACCTGTTATCCGGCTCTTTTAAAATTTGATTAACATATATTAACATATAAAGCTAATTTATTAGTTGTTTAACTAAAATATTTAGTTTACCTTTGCGCAAACTAATTTTTTAGCTTATTCGGGATCTAAGAAACTGAATCCATCCTGACTTCTATGTCTCAAAACCAATGATTGTATAATGAAAGCCGGAAGAAAGAAACAGATTCTCACAGAGAAAGAGAGTGTGATAATGAACATGCTCTGGGACAACGGTCCGATGTTTATAAGGGAAATGCTTGAACTGTATCCCGAACCTCGGCCTCACTTCAACACTGTCTCGACTTTTGTACGCATACTTGAGGGCAAAGGTTATATAAGCCATGAAGTGGTAGGTAATTCACACCGTTTCTATGCAACGGTCGGGAAAGAGGATCTTCGTGAACGCAGCATAGCCGATGTCATCAGGAATTATTTCAACAATTCATACAAAACCGCAGTCTCTGCACTTGTTGAAGACGAAAAACTGTCGGTCGATGATCTGAAGGATATAATCCGTTATATTGAAAACAAAAACAAATGACGCATATGGGAGAACTAATGTCTTTTACACTGACTTCGGGAATAATACTCCTTTCAATGTATCTCCCTTACCGCCTTCTGCTTGCCGGGGAGAAACAGCACAGGCTCAACAGGGTCATATTGCTTGCGATATATATGGCGGCGATAGTCATACCCCTTGTCAGACCTGTGGCATTGCCGGGCATCTCCGGCATCGAGGCAGGAGCAGCTACCGCCGAAACGGGAATCGCAATCGGAAGACTCTCGGGAGGATTGACGGAACATAGCGGCACGGCATGGATGAGGGTCTTGCTGTGGATATATATCGCCGGTGCCGCCGTAGCTCTCGTCAGGCTCGTATGGGCATACGCCAGACTCACGGTCATAATATGGAATGGTAAGAAAATAAAGATGGAGGGCTACACTCTTGTGGTTACGGGCAACAAAAATTTCTCCCCATTCAGCTGGCGGGGGTATGTAGTGGTTGAGAAAACTTCGGACGCCACTGAATATCCTGCGATAATGATACACGAGATGCGCCACCTCTCCTCTTGCCATGACATTGATCTGATGCTCGCCCAGCTGTATGCGGTTCTTGTATGGTACAACCCGGTTTCATGGCTGATGATAGATGAGCTGAAGACTGTCCATGAATACGAAGCTGATGAAGCCGTGATTGCCTCCGGACTCAACCTTAGGGATTATCAAATGCTATTAATAAAAAAGGCTGTTGGCGCGAGATTGCCGTCACTTGCCAACAGCCTGAATCACAGTAAACTTCAAAAAAGAATAACTATGATGTATCAATCAAAATCAAGAACGGCGTGTAAACTCGGGAGCCTCGTGCTTGTTCCCGCTCTCGCCATCGGCATCGCCGTAGTGTCAATCCCCGCAGTGGCATCGGTCATATCCGGTGCATCCGAAACCACATTGCTGGATTCCGACAGCAAAGTTAGCAAAATTTCCGCAAATACGGAATCAGTCGCGGAAATGCGGACAAGCGCTCCTGCCTCCTACAACAAGGTGTTCACAACTGTGGAGAAACCCGCCGAATTTCCCGGAGGAATCGAGGCAATGATGAAATGGCTGCAGTATAATGTCAAATATCCCAAAGAGGCCGAGAAGGCAGGCGAACAGGGAAAAGCTGTCGTCAAGTTCACAGTGAATAAAGACGGCAGTATCTCCAACGCCACAATCATAAAGTCTGTGTCGCCATCTATCGACAAGGAGGCTCTGCGCGTCGTGACATCCATGCCTAAATGGAAACCAGCTGAAAACGGCGGTAAGAAAGTGGCTTGCTGGTTCACGCTGCCAGTCTCATTCCGCCTGGCTCCGGACAAGGTGACAACTAAGAAGTAGCAATCCGGCGCATTTGTTATTTAGAGATAATCCATAAGGCGGTGTGTCAAATTTTATCAATTTGACACACCACCTTTATTTTAGCCGGATGGCGAGGATGCTGTCAGAATGGTCCGGATGGTAGGCGGCTGAATGTGAGGCTGAAGGGAGTTGACTTTCGTCAATGACCGAAGCCGAATCATTCAGCCAACGACCCAGACGGGCTATTATGACACATCCTCTATAATTATGCTTCACATTTGAGAGAGTTGCCGATATGACATTACAACGAGCGCAGAATCAGGGCGGAATAGGGAGCAAGCTCGATACGCCCGCCGTTAAAACGGTCTTCCGCATCCTGTCCGGTGAATTTACCGTCTTTCGCCACTATCACCCATTTCCCTTTTTTCACATTGACGACACGCGATGAAGACGCTCCGTTGAAAACCACCTTTATCTCTTTCCATTCGTCTCCGTTGGCATTACCCTTCAGTGAATAGGAAATAAGATTGGGTTCGCGGGAAGAGTCAATCTCGTCGAATACAAGATGACGCGCGATATCCTCGGCGGAAGTCATCCGGAAAGCGGGGTGTTCATTTCTTAGTTTTACAAGATTACGGTAATAATCGAAAAGATCGCGGTATCTCGCCTTGTTGCTCCAGTCAATCGCGTTTATGGAATCGGGACTTTTGTAGGAATTATGTACACCTTTCTTGTCTCTGAACACCTCCTCGCCGGCGAACATGAACGGAGTGCCCTGAGATGTGAAGACTATGGTCTGAGCCAGTTTGGCGGCATTCAGCATATTCTCCTCACTCTCCCCCGCCATGGATTTTTTCAGTTTGTCGGTAAGGCAAAGGTCATCATGACAGGACACATAATTCACTATCATCTCCGGAGATTCCGCATATGGGAACCTGGAATTGTTACCTTTTGAATAATCCACCTGCGGATGGGCTGTAGCGGCAACGATGCCGATCTTCACGGTCTCCTCAAGACCCGGCTTGCCTGTGGCGAAGCCACGGTCGGAAGCATCGGTATAATGCCCTTTCACAGCATCCCGCAGGTCATCCGAGAAGACTGCGATACCTTTCATTGCCGATACATTCTCCTTCAAGGCACGACGTTCTGCGGCAAGCGGCGAGTCTCCGGCTGTCCACCCTTCGCCATACACGAATATCGAGGGATTGATTTTTTTAAGTTCCGCAGCCACGGCGTTCATAGTCTCGGTGTCATGTATAGCCATGAGGTCGAAACGGAAACCGTCGATATGGTATTCCTTTGCCCAGAATTTCACCGAGTTTATGATATAGTCACGCATCTGACGGCGGTCGGAAGCGGTCTCGTTGCCGCAGCCCGATGCATCTGAATATCTGCCGTCATCCCAATGGCGGTGATAATATCCGGGTGCAGTCAGTTCGAAGTTGGAACCGTCGTTTTCCGCCGTGTGGTTATAGACCACATCCATAATGACACCGATGCCGGCATCGTGCAGAGCCTTCACCATCTCCTTCATCTCGCGGATTCTTGCAGCCGGATTCGAAGGATTTGTCGAATAAGAACCTTCGGGTGCGTTATAGTTCTGCGGGTCATACCCCCAGTTGTAGGTATTGTTCTGAAGATTGGTCTCGTCAACGGAATTGTAGTCGTACGATGGAAGGATATGAACGTGCGTCACGCCAAGTTCCTTAAGATGGTCAATACCGGTCTTCTCCCCTTCAGGCGAAGTCGTGCCTTTTTCTGTAAGAGCAAGAAATTTCCCCTTGTTCGCTATCCCCGATGAAGGATGCATCGACATGTCGCGATGATGCATCTCGTAAACGATCACATCGGAAAAATTTCTCACCTCGGGACCTTTGTCCTGCTGCCATCCCCCTGGAGAAGTGGCGGAGAAATCAATGATGGCTGCGCGCTTACCGTTGACCCCTACTGCCTTTGCCCACACTCCCGGAGTCTCGGAAAGCCATTTGCCGCCGTGCTTCACCTTGAATGTATAGAATTTACCGTATAGTTTCTCCGGCACAGAAGCTGTCCAGGTTCCTGTAGACACATCATGCGTCATTGGTAATGTCTTGTAAGGCACGCCGGTATGCCCGTTGTCATAAAGATTCACTACAACATCCTGCGCCTTCGGACTCCAGAGGCGGAAACGTGTGCCCGACGAATCGACCGTCAGCTCCAGGTCATCGCCTGAATAGACAGGATAGTTCTCAAAACGCGAGTCATAACGGCTCTGCGCCGAGACAAACCCGCAGGTCAGGTTGCCCGCCGGGAAAATCATGCTCGCGGCAACTGTCATGGAAATCAGATTTTTTGAAGATCTTTTCATGTAATCGTTTTATTTGTTAAGCTGTTGCAAATATAAGAATTTTCCATCAAAATAAAAAGTTCGTGTAATTACTGCAAAAGAAGCGCGTGCCGGGTAAAATTTCAATCCGGCTGATTTAACATTCATTAGCACTACACTGCAAAACCATGGCATCAAGACAAGATAATTTTGCATCATAATAAACAAATAAACTCAACTTCAAAACTAAATGACTATGACTGCCACTACTTGTTCTTCAACTGCAACGGGGATGCGTGGCATCCGCCGTTCATTCGATCCTTACCGCCGCCCTGCATCACCCGCGTCAAAGGGCGACAGACCGATCTGCTACGGCGACCGTCTCTTCGCACGTCTCGTAATGCACGGGCGCACGGTTGTTGAACTCACCGTAAATTCTGTCAACGATCTTTCCGAATTATGGGGAGAATTGCGCCGACACTGCCGCGGTATCCGCGGTCTGGCAAAACTCTACCTGCGCAACGCCTCCAGAGGCTGGAGCATGGAACGCCCAATGATGCTGTATCCCGCCTGAACATAAACCGACAACAATAAAAATAAAATGCCGCACGGATTCGCGCGGCATTTTATTTTTTACAGTTTCTTCCTTATGTATCTTTCTCAACCGATATATTCTTCGGCGACCGATTTCACGGCATCCTCGTCAACCTCCCATTTCCCGGGGTCTGAAGGACTCATTTTTATAAGGTCCATAACATCATAATAGTCGGCATCTTCGACTTCGTCACCGCCATCAGTTATGCTGACCTCCTTGCTTTGCGGATCGATGCGCAGACGCGCATTGTCATCATAAGCCTCTTCATCGGCGGTATAATCCTCCACCGCATTGCGCAGGAGATTCTCTAATTCCTCGCGTGTCATGATCTGCAGAATCAGTCTCTGTTACCGCCCAGAATACGGAGCAGGAACAGGAAGAGGTTGATGAAATCGAGATACAGGTTCATGGCACCCATTGTGGCAAGCTTGTCGGCAAGCGCCGGCTCAAGATTGGCGGCAGCCATGCGTCTTACCTGCTGCGTGTCCCAGGCTGTAAGACCGGTGAAGATCAATACTCCGGCAATAGAGATAATCCATTCCAAGGTGGAGTTCGCCCAGAAGATGTTGACCACACAGGCTATTATAAGACCGAAAAGCGCCATCATCAGATAGGAGCCCATCTTGGAGAGATCGGTCTTGGTGAAATAGCCGTAGACTGACATCGCGCCAAACGTGCCGGCGGTGATGAAAAGAGTGTAGACAATCGTGCCGAGACGATAAACGAGGAAGATCGGAGCCAGCCAGCATCCCATCAGTGCTGAAAAGAGCACGAAGAGACCAAGCACCGCGCCCGATGACATTCTCTCCATTCTCGAAGGAATCACCTTTGCCATGACAAACATGGCGATAAGCATACCCCAGAACACAAGACGGTTGCCAAAGAAGAAAGTAAGCGCCGCCGGTGAGCTTGCCACGCCAAGGGCGCAGAAGGCAGAAACCAGCAGACCTATGAACATACGCACATAAACGCGTTTCATCACCGCGTTTGTCTGAGCCACAACCTCCTGACCGCTATAAAAAGGGGGAGGCGTCATTCTTGAACTATTATATTCCATATCAATTTACAACTTAATTTGTTTGTAATTATTAATTTTATTTGATTTGACCTGTATAAATAGGCAAGAGGCTACATGCGCTCCGGCATCTCTATGCCGAGAAGAGACATCGCGCTCTTCAGCGTTCTGCCCACTGTCATCGACAGTAGAAGGCGGAGGTTGCGTTTCTGCTCGTTTTCCTCGCGCAGAATGGAATAGTCATGATAGAACTGATTGTATTCCTTCGCAAGGTCGTAAGCATAGTTGGCTATCAGTGCGGGGGAATAATTGCGTCCTGCCTCAGCCACAACCGACGGGAAGTCAGCCACTTTCTGAATCAAAACGGATTCCTTCGCATTTGGTTCGCTCTGCGGGGTGACAGCGGGGTCAAAACCTTCAGCCTTTCTTATTACAGAACGGATACGGGCATACGTATATTGGATAAACGGTCCGGTATTTCCATTGAAATCAATTGACTCCTTAGGATTGAAAAGCATGTTCTTTCTCGGATCCACTTTCAGAAGGAAATATTTCAACGCACCGAGACCCACCATGCGTGAAATCTCCGCACTCTCCTCCGCAGGCATCTCCGCAAACCGTTCGGCGCCCATCTCCGCAGCCGAGGCAACCATAGTGTCGATAAGGTCATCGGCATCCACCACCGTTCCCTCACGGCTTTTCATCTTGCCTTCAGGAAGCTCCACCATACCGTAGGAGAAATGAGTCAGATCCTTGCCCCATTTAAAGCCGAGTTTGTCGAGAAGAAGCGACAAGACCTGAAAATGATAGTTCTGCTCGTTTCCTACGACATAAATCATCTTGTCAATCGGGAAATCCTGATAACGCAGTTTGGCGGTGCCTATATCCTGGGTCATATACACGGAAGTGCCGTCGGCACGCAGCAGCAGCTTGTGGTCAAGACCGTCTCCCGTAAGGTCAGCCCATACAGAGCCGTCGTCCTTGCGATACATGATACCCTTCTCAATGCCGCCGAGAACCAGATCCTTCCCTTCAAGATAAGTGTCGGATTCATAATATATCTTGTCGAAATCCACACCCAGTCTGCGATAAGTCTCATCGAAACCGGCATAAACCCAACCGTTCATCATCTTCCACAGACCGCGCACCTCCTCATCGCCTGCCTCCCATTTGCGGAGCATCTCGCGAGCCTCTGCCATAAGGGCGGATTTCTTCTCAGCCTCCTCCTCGGAGATATTCTCGCGCTCCATGATCTCCTTGAGTTCAGCCTTGTAGTGCTTGTCGAAAGCCACATAGAAATCACCAATCAGATGATCTCCCTTCTTTCCGGCGGATTCCGGAGTTGCATTCTCGCCCCACTTCTTCCAGGCGAGCATGGATTTGCAGATATGTATTCCACGGTCGTTGACAATGTTGGTTTTGACAACCTTATGACCGTTTGCCTTGAGAATCTGCGACAACGAATAACCGAGAAGGTTGTTACGCACGTGGCCCAGATGCAACGGTTTATTGGTATTTGGCGAAGAATACTCCACCATCACAAGATCTGAAGAATCGTCCGCCTTGCGGATTCCGAAATCGGGATCTGCAGCAATTTCATGAAGCAATCCGAGCCAGAAAGCGGGACTGACAGTTATGTTGAGGAATCCTTTCACAACATTGAATCTCTCCACCGCATCGATATTCTTCACAATCCACTCCCCTATCTCTGTCGCAGTAGCATCGGGAGCCTTTCTTGAAATCTTCAGCAACGGAAACACCACTACCGTCAGATCACCTTCAAACTCTTTCTTAGTAGCCGAAGGAGCGACAAGCTTCGGCTCAACATCAGCGCCGTAAAGCTCTTTGACAGCTTTCACAACGCCTTCCGCTATGATATTCTCTATTGTCATCAGTCAGTTAAATTAATCACTCTTTAAAACCGATTCCGGGAAGCCGCACAAATCCGATTCTCATAAAATCTTATATAGAATCCGGCAATCAGATTTAAACAGTTTCCCAAACAGTTTCTTAACTGCAAAAATACAAAAAATCGGGATGATATACAAATAAAGCCTGCTCCCTCCGAGGGAACAGGCTGAAAATCTTACCGTATACGGTTTTATTTTGCGAGTTCTGCGGCGGGTTTGAATTTAACGACCTTGCGCGCGGGGATCTGGATTTTTTCCTTAGTCTGCGGATTGATACCCGTACGAGCCTCTTTCTCCACAACAGAGAATGTGCCGAAGCCGATGAGCTGAACCTTATCATCATTTGCAAGAGCCTGCTCGATTGATTCGAGTGTAGCTTCGAGGGCAGCCTTTGCTGCTACTTTATTCAACTGGGCCTTAGCCGCGATCTCGTTTACTAAATCTGTCTTGTTCATACTGAATTTTGATATTTAATTGAAAATTTCTTTTGATATAGGGTATATAGGGTTGTAATAGATTCTATTCCGCCCACAAATATAAGCAATTAAAGCAAAACATCAAACTTGTTACGGATATTTTTCAAAAAAAATCATAAAATCCCCCTCAAATCCCCTGTCACCGCCCCTTCACCCGCATATCAGCAATGGGAAATGCGTCATTGCTAAAATAGAAAAGAGGACTCTCAAAACGAGAATCCTCTTTTCAGTACCCAGAGCCGGGGTCGAACCGGCACGGATTGCTCCACTGGTGTTTGAGACCAGCGCGTCTACCGATTCCGCCATCTGGGCATCGTTGCGGGTGCAAAGTTAATAATTTTTTTTGCTTCCCGCAAATAGCATTGACATTTTTTATTCAAATCTGATGCGAGATTTGCGCAGAACTTTCCATGCGCCGTTCTCAAACATCGCTGTGCCGGCATTCTCAGTGATGATACTTCCCGCTCCTGCGGTGTCTTCGATATCGATCGCTGTGCATCCTCCTGAAAGATATTCCACAGGGTTGTTCAACGCCATATCGGCAACCTCTGGCATGTCGAGCACATGGAATGTGCCTACAAGTCCGTCTCTTGTCTCAAGCTTATAGATGGTATGACCAGGATTGGGACGGCGATCCGCCCTCACAAAGAGTCCTCTGCCGTTTACACGCCCGAGATAAAGCTCCGTCGCTGCATTTCTTGTCACATTCTGACGCACAGGCGCGTTTTTGGATTCCGAAGCAACTCGTCTCTCCTCTTGCACCCCTTTCAATTGGGCAATCTCCTCTTTGAGCGATTTTATATCGGAACGCAACCTTTTGTTTTCCGCCTGCGATTCCTCAAATGCCGCCTTATACTCCTCCATGGCTGCCTTTACAGAGGTATATTGTTTGCGCAGATCTGCGTTTTCCCTTGCCTGCGAAGCATTCCCAGAGTCTCCGGCACCGCTACGTTCCAATGGTTCTGACTGCTTTTTCATCATGTTGGCAGCGAACACCACAAGCCACACAACCACTCCGATCAGCACCACGAGCACAAGAACATAAATCCATGTGCCGCTGTCTTCTTTCTTATATTGACGGTCTTCCGTGTCACGGGCAATTGCGTCCTGGTCGGCGAGTATGTCTTCCTGTTTCTCCTGAATCTGCTCCGCCACAGAGGGAGCCGCCGGTTCCTCGGCTTTTGGCGCCGCCTCGGCGGGAGAAGGTTCGGCATCCGGCTTGACCTCCTGCGACACAGAAGACGCCGTCTTAACCTCCTCCTTAACCGCTTCTTTTGCAGCGGGAGCAGCGACCGTCATGGCATTTATGCGCTGTTTCACACGCGAACGCGCCACCTTGCCTTTCTCGGCAAGATTGGGAGATGTAAAGAAAGTCACACCCCAGAACTCCACGAGTTTAGCCTTGTCCCATGAAGCATAGTCGGAAGGGACTTTCACTGATTTGAAAGCCTTGATATTCTCTTTCTCTTTGGCTTTTAGCTTTGATTCAAGCTGCGACATGGTCGTTGCCTTGAAATCGTCAAGATATCCGGAACCGTCGTTGGCATATCTCAGATAAGCCTGGGCTGTTATTGTTCTCGCCTCCTCCATCTCCTTGTCTGTTACGGCAAACACGGGAATAGCGAATACCGCCAGAACTACAGAAGCTATTATTCTCTTTATCATATTCAATTGTTGTTTTATACTTAAGCAGGTTTTTATAATCGTTGTGTCTGCCGTTTCAACAGACCGTCACAGTTTCTTACGCAGTCGCGCCACCGGAATGCCCTGACGGTCACGGTATTTTGCCACCGTTCGCCGGGACACATCATAGCCACGCGCCGTCATCTCTTCCATTATCTTCTGGTCAGACAGCGGATGACGCTTGTCTTCCGCCTCCACCATCGCCGCGATCTCCGCCTCTACTTTGCGGTTTGTAGCTGCATTGCCGTCTTCCGCAGTCTCGCCTATGGAGTCGCTGAAGAAAAAACGCAAGGGGAATATACCCCAGGGGGTAGCCACGAATTTATTGGTTGTGGCACGCGAGATTACCGACAGGTCCAGACCCGTAAGTTCCGACACATTCTTGATCATCATAGGGCGCAGTCTATATACATCTTCCGTGAGGAAATACTCCTTCTGAATCTTGACGATAGCCGACATCACCGCCATCATGGTCTGTTGCCGCTGAGTGAGCACCCGTATGAAATCGCGGGCATCATTATAGCGGCTCACTATAAACTCTGATCCTTTCTTTGGTCTCCCTTTGGCGGTACGCTCAAGATTCGCCATAGCCTGGTCGAAACTCTGTTCTATCTGCAACTCTGGGATCCGGTTGTTGAGCGTGATTGTCAGTTCTCCGTCTTCATTGTTCACTATGAAATCCGGAATAATGACATTCGCCTCCTCCGCAGGGTCGGAACCGAGTGCGTTCCCAGGTTTCGGATTCAACGACAATATGAGAGCGAGTGCCGCGTCTACCCGCTCCGCCGGAAGATGAAGCTGCGATATGATGCGATGCTTGTGTTTCATGATAAACGCGTCGTATGCATCACGGATTATGAGCAACGCGTCATCACGCGTTTCACCGGAAGGAAGCGTTTTCAGCTGAAGTTCAAGGCAGTCTCTGAGTCCGAAGGCACCGATGCCAGCCGGTTCAAGAGAACGCACGGCATCAAGAGCCTCCCGGGCTTCTGTGTCATTGACATCTATGCCCGGACCGAAAGCCATGTCATCTACAAGATTCGACAGCGAACGGTTGAGATAGCCGTTTGAATCAAGATTGCCTACTATATATCTTGCGGCGAGCTCAACCTTCGGAGAAAGACGCCTTTCGGAAAGCTGGGCATAAAGATGGTCATAAAGCGATTCCGACTCATCGGCAGGCGTGAACACCGGTCTGTCATCATCATTGTTTCCGGCAAAAAAAAGGGGATAACGTCCGGTATCCTCCTCATGGGTTTCCTCTTTGACACCCAGAGCCGGATTGTCCTCAAGTTCGCGCTCGACCGCCTCGTCGAGTTCGGGCGCGTTGAGTTCCAACAGCTTGACAAAGCGAAGCTGCTGTTGCGAAAGACGCATCCCGATGCGCTGCTCCATTTTCAGACTCTGTGCCATAGACGTGCTAAAAAAAACGGAACCGCAATTGGCACGGTTCCGATTTTGTACAGAAAGTGGGACTCGAACCCACACAGCCGGTAAAGGCCAAAGGATTTTAAGTCCTTCGTGTCTACCATTCCACCATTTCTGCATCCTCTTTCCGGTCTCGTCCGGAGTTCAACTGCAAAATTAGTTTCTTTTCGTGAAATTTCCAAATAACTTTCCAACCAATTTCCCGATTAGCCATTAACTTCCAATGAATCAAACAATCCTGCGAGCCTAATTGTTGATTATTTTAAACATGCACCCGCGAAACAGTTCGCTTGGCAAATTATTTTTCTGCATGTGCATGACTTTGTTGAAGATTACTTATTTCTAAAATCATTCATATGGAAGCAACATTCAAAGGAAATCCTGTCAGACTTTCTGGCGAACTGCCCGCAAAAGGCACCAAAGCACCTGCATTCACCCTTACAGGTCAAAGTCTCAATGACATTTCACTCGAAGATCTACGCGGAAAGCGTGTTGTGCTGAATATCTTCCCCAGTCTTGACACCGATGTATGCGCCGCATCTGTGCGACGTTTCAACAAAGAGGCTTCGGAACTTGACAACACAGTCGTGCTCTGCGTCTCCGAAGACCTCCCCTTTGCCGCAGCAAGATTCTGCACCGTCAACGGCATTGAAAACGTATCTACCGCCTCTGGATTCCGTTCCGATTTCGGTAAAGAATATGGTGTAGTCATTGAAGAAGGTCCCTTACGCGGACTGTATGCGAGAGCACTCGTAGTGATTGACGAGAACGGCAAAGTCATCGGCACCTCACTCTGCAAAGAGATCACCGAAGAACCCGACTATGAATTTGCAATCAGCCTGCTGAAACAAGCTTAGAACATCCTCTGGGAATTGAGCGGCGGCAATAAGAACTTGTTTAAAATAAAAGTTAATTTGCTCGCCATACAATCACCTGATAAATATCGCGTTAATATAAATGAGTCCGAAACCTCAGAGCTGTTGGAAAAAATTAATCAGCAGGTTTCGGACTCATAAATTTAACCGATAAGCGCGATGAAAGCCACTTCAGCCAAGAGAGCCGCAATGGTCCTGTTTTCCACTATTATTTTTTACTGTGCCGCCTGGGCAGAAATAACCTCCCCCTTCGAAGCCATACGTTCACACCGACAATGGATAACCATCAACACTCCCGACCCATCCGGTCTTGATGATGAAGAACTGATGCTCAGGGCAATGGATATTATAGATATACGCCTTCAGGAACCGGAGACCGAAAGGATTCTTATGGCTGCCGCGCGTAAAGTGCCGGAAGTAAAGGCTTATGTCAACTGGACTGCGACCCTTGACTGTGACACACTCTTTCACAGAAAACGGGAAGCTCTGTTCGGCATGGCGAAATATCTTGATTCGCAGAAACCGGGGTGTTATGCCTCGAGGAAAATCAAATCCGAATGGCTCAATATAGAAAGCATGTTCCGCAATGTGCTCGCAGAATATGACTCTCTTATCCATGAACAGGGAAAAATATGCGGCAATTCGATTGACAGCAGAGAGAAAGCATTGCTACTGTCTCTGAAAATAGCACGCTTTGACGCACGCAGCACTCTCGAACAAACCGACAACCCTCTGTATTATCCGGAATTGTGGCGACTCGAAGACGAAGTGCTGGCAATGTATCCGGCAAACTCCACAGATTCTTCTGCATATCGCATGCAGCTTTACACTCAGCTCGCCATGCTGAAAAATCTTCCTCAGGATGACCTTAAAGTAAGACTGATGCTGCCGGACAGAAAGAATCCGTATGACAACGGCACTCTTTATGAATATACAGGCGCTTTCAAAGACTATGCCTGCAACAGCGGATTCTATCTTGACAAGGCTTTTGAGATCAGCAAAAAGATACACGGTCCATACCATCCGGCAACAGCCGCCTGCGCATATTTCCGCGCAGACTTCAATATCAACAACATCACGATCGATTCCGAGACAGTAGACAACATCTGCAACCTGAATGATTTCATGTCGATGTATTATCCGCGTCGTTCGAACGAAGGCAAACTCTGTCGTCTGCTGAAAGCCACGGCAGATTTCCAGTTTTCCGGAAATCCGGGACTTGGCGCGGAACGCGACGAGATATTGGAAATCTCACGGCTGAGTTACGGCGAATCAAGCGCCTATTACCTCAACACCCTGACCCGGCTGACAAGCCTGGCGGTTGTTTCCGAACCTGATTACAAACCGTTTGTCGACTTCTTCGAATCCGAATGCAGACGTATATTTCCCGATGCGCTGCCGCAGACATTGTGGCAGATCTACAACTGCTCGGTCATCGGACACAGGGATCCCGAGAATTGCATGACAAAGATGAACCGTCTCAAAGACACCTATATCCGTCATCACGACGGCAGCGCACTTTCCATAAAGGTCGGTGAAGAGCTGGCAGGATTCTTCAGTAACATGGCTTACAATTTCGAGGCGGCAAAAGAGGTACACAAGACATTGGCGGATGATACGGAAAAACTGTTCGGAAAACACTCAGCCATGCATTTCATAGCACTCAGAAACCTTTTTAACGTCTCCACGACCGGAGTCGAAAAGCTGGATACTGAACACATGTCTGCCATTATACGCACTGCGGAAAGCAAGAATTTTCCGGCAAAGGAGATTGTTCTCAACACACTGAGAAACACCCTCGCCGATTATCTATGGACAGCAGGTAATTATGAAAAAGCACAGACCGTCTATAAAAAAATACACTCCGGTCAACCTGCGGCAGACTGTCTGCGCGAACGTGTACGCGACGCCATATGCCGCATACTCTCCGGGAAAGAGAAAAACTCTCTTGAAGAACTTGCGGCGGGCACACGAAAGGAGATTGACTCGGCAACCCACACCTGGCTGTCACCCGGAATCTTATCAGAGCTTGCCCGATATTACGACCTTACGGGCGAACCGGAAACCGCAGTCGGCTTTCTTGAGAAAGCCATCGAGGCGCACAACTATCAGACTAACTATTCTCTTGACGATGAATATTTCGACATATCCGGAGAATTGGCGGCATTGTATGAAGCCACCAACAACAGAACGGCAGCCGCACGCCTCATAGCATCCGACAGGGAATGCATCGGTAACGCACACAATCTAATGCCGACATATTCCCTTGTAAACTATCTCCTCGGCGGCTACTACAGGGCACTCTCACGTCTGGACCACAGTGCTGCCTTTTTCTACCTCGGCGCGGCAATAAATGCCATTCAGCAGATCGGTGTCACATCAGGCGGTTCCGACGACATGCAGTTCTCTTTGGGGATTTCCGGTTTTCAAGCCATAACAACACTGTTCGTCACCATTGACAGGCAACTTAAAGAGGCTGCAGAATATCTTGACAGTGATGACTTCAAAGCATATAATGTAGACATAGACCTGCTTCTCGGGCAGTTCTCGCAATGGATTCCCGCAATTAAGGAAAACATGACCCGGCTTGAACGAGATTTCCCGACATATGATCCCGAATACAGGACGAATCCCCGCTACCACACACTGCTCGCTTCTTTTGGTGCATTTTACCAGGCTTGTGAACATGACTATGCGAAATCAGAAGAATATCTGCTGAAATGTCTCGACCTTGTGGCGACTCCGGTTGACCGCAAGAATATACTGTTTAACCTTGCCGGACTTATGGAACTGGCAAAAGACTCCGTAAAGAACGACCGTTACCTTGACCTGGCATACGAGACAGTAGAAAAGGATCCCGACAGGATGAGCGACACTGACCGTATCGGCGCACTGGCATACAGATTCAACAGAAGTCTCAAAGCCGATGACATAAAGACTGCCACGGACTACGCACGCAGGATATACGCAGAGAACCGGCGCATCCTCGACAGTAATTTCCAGCTCATGTCTTCAGCCGAACAGGAGAGAGTGTTCAACACATTAGGCGACCCGGCATGGGCGATAACTGCTCTTCTTGACAAAGACCCGCAGAATCTTTCTGCCGAGGCTTACGACGCGGTTGTATACCGCACCGGCATGCAGCTCCGCTCCCAGCAGGAAACCCGACGCATCATAAATGAAAGCAAGAATCCGGACATAAGGCTTGTAGCAGATTCCATCGCCACACTCAGAGCATTGCACAAACAAATCAACATCACTCCCGACCAATGGCTGACTCAGGAGGGAAGCAAAGGCTACAACGAAGCCTCACGGCTCGCCTTCAACATAGAAAGACTCGAGATGGAGTTGCTCGATCTTACCTCAGGAGAGAGGAAAGCGCTTAACCGGGATATTACATGGCAATCGGTAAGCGCCGCTCTGAAACCATCTGACGCTGCGGTGGAGTTCGTTATCTCCGGCTCCTACATCATGGCTCTCGTGGTCAGAAACGGTTCCGAAAAGCCGGTTCCGGTGAAATTATGCCCGTTAAAACAGTTTTCCGCCGCTCTTGAATCAGTCAATGCAAAAAACTCGGCGACAATGGCGAGACGCCTGTATCGCAAAGAATCGGCAGTTGATCTGTACAGACTTTTATGGCAGCCGCTCGAAACAGCCATCGCAAACGCTGAAACGATATATTTCAATGCGCCGGGAATATTGCATTCCATCGCTTTCAACGCAATCGAGACGCCTGATGGAGGATACCTTATGGATCGTTACAATCTCAGGCAGCTCACGACGACCGCTCAGGTAACTCTGCTTACGGGGGAGGAAACCGCGCCTGAGTCGGCGGCGCTTATGGGAGATGTCATCTTCGACCCCTCGCAGGCTGCATCGGCAGGCATCATGCCCGAAGCCACCGGCGAACGAGCCGTTGAAGATGATTATTCCCTTAACGATTTCGACAGCCGCGGAATAGCCCGCCAGTATTTCCGTTACCTGCCGTTCACCGCCACTGAACTCAAGGAAATATCGCAGACATTCGGAAACAGCGGGGCATACTCCGCTGTGCGTGAGAATGCATCAGAGAAGAGACTTCGCGAGATGTGCGCGAAATCGCCGGATGTCCTTCATCTTGCCACACACGGTTTTTTCATATCATCGGAAACGGATGCGATGCGCGTGCCTTTCATGAGACGCTATTCCTCGCAGATAGGTTCTCCCATGCAACGCTCGGGAGTCGCGCTTGCCAATGCCGAGGCAACATGGAAAGGAAGCGCCACACCACCGGAAGACAGCGACGGCATACTCACAGCCGCGGAAGTTGCCACCCTTGACCTCAGAAAAACACGGCTTGTGACACTCTCTGCCTGTGAGACCGCTCTCGGAGCATACAACTTTGAGGGAATACACGGCCTTACACGCGGTTTCAAACAGGCAGGCGCCAAGTCTCTGCTCGTAAATCTATGGAGCGTCAACGACAAATCGACTGCCTTATTCATGTCGGCTTTCTACCGCAACTGGCTCCGTGGCGGCGATCGCCATGCTGCGTACCGGCAGGCTGTTGACGAAGTGAGAGAGCAATATCCCTCCCCATTCTACTGGGCGCCTTTCATCATGCTTGACTGACAAACCGGAGTGTGTGCCCATCGCATGAACAAAGCCGGGATTCTTTCAGCACATCTTCCAGCTCGGGCGGAATACGGTAAAGTTTCAGCACACGGCTTCGCGGGTAGATATTGAAAGCCGGATTCCGGCTGTATCGCCATTCGAAACTTGCCACATTGCCGGCGGCGCAAAGTTGCCGGTGTATGTCGAAAATCCGCGAACGGGCACATAACGTGACGAACCGCTCTCCGCCAGACATACGTATCAGACATATATAATGGTCTCTCACTGCCCGGTCGGAAGCATTTTCCTCTGCCGATGAACGGTGGGAGACAGTGACTCGCCGTCCGTGACGGCTGTTGACCGCATCCATCATTGTCCGGAATATCTTGCCGTGAGCCGAAGTATCCCGCAGCCCGTTGACATGGATATAAAGATGAATCATTTCATGGATAATCGTATCTTCTATAACTTCTTGCGGCAGGTCAAGACGGTTGCTTATCCATATTGAGAAATCAGCATACCGCCAGCCGCGTCCGTCGCGGATTCTGCGGAACTTCAGACAACCCAAAGCCCGACGGGAAGAACTCACATGCAACTCCACTTCCGGAAGAGTGCCGGCAAAGCACTCCCGGTTGAATTGCCGATAACTGTCGGTTATGAATTTCAGACTCGCACGCATGCCGATATCCGGATTATTGAATACTTACTTACAATAAACGTTTTTATTCATGAACAAGTATATGGTTTTTCGCCAAAACTGCGTTTCATTTAAAGATACGCATGTATCAGCTTAATCATACGCAAATACGGGTCTCCCGTTACAGGCGGGAAACCGTTTCTGTTTTGCGAAAAGATGTCCACTATAAACCTAATTATAATTAAAATGAAGAAAGTTTTATCTCTCGCGCTTCTCGCGCTCGTTTTCATTCTCCCCTCATGCGGTTCCTCTCAGGGCAACGCCGAGTCTGTAAACCAAAAAATCGAAAAAGGGGAACAACTCTCTCAGGAGGATTATTCCGTCATGCTCGATTACCTTACAGATGCAATGACATCGGCTGAAGACAAACTCAAGGAAATCGGCGATGACAAGGAGAAACTGAAAGATTTCGAAACTCAGATGGACAAGAACTATCCCTACTCCGAGACTTTCATGAAGAACCTCTCTTCGGCTAAAGACCTTGATGACGCCAACAAAAAGAAGTTGCAGGAACTCTTCGCCAAGGCAATCACTATCTCCATGCAGATGTCAGGAAGATAACCTTCTCCTGTCAAACAGACAGAAAGGCTGCAATCCCGCGGGATTGCAGCCTTTCAATATTTATCAGTCAGGCTGACCAAGGTCAGCTCTTTCTGTCTGTCATGTCCGGAATGTCTCACTCCGCAGGACGCTGGATTCCATCTTTCTCGCAACGCTTTGTCATAGCCTTGATACGCGCCTCTGTTTCGGGATGCGATGAAAACATCTTGTCCATATAGCTCATCTTGACACCGCCGTCCTGCTCCATCTTCCGGAACTTCTCGAATGCCATCACCATACCCCACGGATTGCGGCCTTTGGAAACAAGGAAGTCATAACCGCAGTTGTCTGCCTCACGCTCCTGTTTCTGAGAGAACTTGGCACCGATAAGCGACTCGCCGAGCGCACCGAGCTGAGAATCTGTCAGAGCCGCCACGGTATTGTTGGCTGCGCCCGCTGCATCTTTCAGCGCACCGGTGAGAAGAGACTGACGGAACGCATTCTTTGAATGACGCTTCATAACATGACCGATCTCATGACCAATGATACCCATAAGCTCGTCATCGCTCATGATATCCATGAGAGAAGAGAATACGCGGACGCTGCCGTCGGGGCAGGCAAACGCATTGATGTCGATGACATGATATACCTTGAAGTTCAACGGTATTCCATCGGCGTCGGTTATGCCTTCGGTAAGCTTGCGAAGACGCTGAGTGTAGGGATTGTCTTCCGGCAAAACGGGATTGTGCTTGTCCATCCAGTCAACAGACTCCTTTACATATGCCGCCATCTGGGCATCGGTAAGAGTGGCAGCCTGAACCGCTTTGGTTCCGGCACTGACTGCCTTTTTAAGATTGAACTGAGCCATTGCAGGCATCGCACAGCAAAGCATGAAAGATGCCATAAGCAGTCTAATCGTTAATTTTTTCATTTTAAAAATTTTTTTTAATTTTACGTTTGATTAGTTATTGTGCTTTAATCCGATTTAATTCACCTTACATAGATAATAATGGTTTTTATCTCTGGTGTCCGATTCAAAAGTTGTTTGACTTATTCAGAATACAAAATTAAACTATCTTAAAAACATGAGCAAATTTTCAGCAAGAAATGTTGGCACGCAGATTCTGATTGGCTTCCTTGTTCTTGTTGCCATAATCTGCTATGCGGGAGCAGCGGTAGTTCACGACGACACACTTGTCGCATGGTGGATACCGGCATTGGTTTCATTTGTATTGGCGGCAGCCTCAGGTTTGACAATGTGGCGGTTATGGAAACGACTGACATCCTCTGGAAAGATTCTGCCCAATTACATCTGCCACGTGATTTTCGCCGGCGGAATATTCCTTCTGGCTTTCTATAGCCTGAACTATGTGTTGTCGAGAGAATCCACAGCCCGGGAAGAAACTGCGGTTGTCGAGAAGAAATTCACCAAGACCCGACATCACAGACAGAGGGTTTCACGCCGTGTCTACAGACAGGGAAGTCCTTACAAGGTTTATTATTTCGATCTACGGTTTGACAACGGCAAAGAAAAAACCGTGAACGTCTCCTCCCGCCGCTATAACCGCACCCGCAGCGGCTCGCAGATCACCCTGAACGTGGAAACCGGCTTCTTCGGCATCCCGGTCATCAAAGACAACCTCAAAAATTAAGATGCCTCAAAATCAAGGAATAATTAAGGAATCTTTGGAAAAATTTTGTCGTAAGCAAAAAAAACACTAACTTTGCAGAGCTTATGCGCACACGCGTAAGCAACTGAGATATATATTTTTATTTATTAACCATTTTTTGCGTCCTACCCCCGGAGAATTCATACACATGATTCCCCGTTCCCGGAAAGACGCACAAACAAAACACCACAGTTCATTTATAATGGCTGAAACAAAAGTACAGACCGCCATCGAAGACTTCGACTGGGAAGCATACGAGAATGGCGAGACAGCTGGTTCGAAGAACCGTCAGGAACTTACCAATACTTATGACGAGTCTCTTAAGACAGCTAAAGAAAACGAGGTAGTGACCGGCACAGTGAAGTCTATCTCAAAACGCGAGGTTCGCGTTGACATAGGCATGAAATCAGACGCCATCATCCCCGTTAGCGAATTCCGCTACAATCCCGACCTCAAGGTAGGCGACGAAGTGGAAGTTTACATCGAGACCCTTGAAGACAAAAACGGTCAGCTCCGTCTTTCCCACAAGAAAGCTTGCCAGACACGCAGCTGGGATCGCGTCAACGAGGCTCTTGAGAAAGATGAAATCATCAAGGGTTATGTCAAGAGCCGCACCAAGGGCGGTATGATCGTTGACGTATTCGGAATCGAGGCGTTCCTTCCCGGTTCTCAGATCGATGTTCGCCCGATCCGCGACTACGATGTATTCGTTGACAAGACCATGGAATTCAAGGTTGTCAAGATCAACCAGGAATACAAGAATGTTGTTGTGAGCCACAAGGCACTCATCGAGGCAGAGCTCGAACAGCAGAAGAAAGAAATCATCTCCAAACTGGAGAAAGGTCAGGTGCTCGAGGGTAAAGTCAAGAACATCACACCCTACGGAGTATTCGTTGACCTCGGTGGTGTTGACGGTCTCGTTCACATCACAGACCTCAGCTGGGGCCGCGTATCCGATCCCCGCGAAGTCGTTGAGCTTGATCAGGACATCAAAGTCGTTATCATCGATTTCGATGATGAGAAAAAACGCATCGCTCTCGGTCTCAAGCAGCTTATGCCCCATCCCTGGGATAATCTTGATGCCAATCTCAAAGTTGGCGACCACGTTCACGGCAAGGTTGTCGTTATGGCTGACTACGGCGCATTCGTTGAGGTGCAGCCGGGCGTAGAAGGTCTTGTTCACGTAAGCGAGATGAGCTGGAGCCAGCACCTCCGCAGCGCTCAGGACTTCCTCAAGGTTGGTGACGAGATCGAAGCTGTTGTCCTCACTCTCGACCGCGACGAGCGCAAGATGAGCCTCGGTCTCAAACAGCTTAAGAACGATCCCTGGGAGAACATCGAAGAGAAATATGCAATCGGCAGCCGCCGCACAGCAAAAGTCCGCAACTTCACCAACTTCGGTGTATTCGTTGAAATCGAAGAGGGCGTTGACGGTCTTATCCACATCTCCGACCTCTCCTGGACCAAGAAAATCAAACACCCCTCAGAGTTCACTCAGGTCGGCAATGACATCGAGGTGCAGGTTCTTGAGATCGACAAAGACAACCGTCGTCTTTCTCTCGGTCACAAGCAGCTCGAAGAGAATCCCTGGGATGTATTCGAGACAGTATACACTGTGGGCTCTATCCACGAAGGAACAATCACCGAGGTTATGGACAAGGGTGCGGTTATCTCACTCCCCCACGGTGTTGAAGGATTCGCAACTCCCAAGCATCTCGTAAAAGAGGATGGCACACAAGCTAAACTCAACGAGAAACTTGACTTCAAGGTAATCGAGTTCAACAAAGACAGCAAACGTATCATCCTCAGCCACAGTCGCATCGCAGAAGATGCCAACAAGCCGGAACGCCGCGAGAAACCCGCAGCACGCAAGGCTCCGAAGGCAGCTGAGACTGCTGCAGCTCCCGCAATCGAGAAAACCACACTCGGTGATCTCGGCGCGCTTCAGGCTCTCAAAGAGCAGATGCAGCAGCAGGAGAAGAAAGGTTAATCTCCTTTCACAAGCCATAAAGAGGTTTGCCGCAATGCGGCAAACCTCTTTTTTTTAATACCCATACCCTCTAAAGACTCCGATACCCATTGCACCCTTCAGCAACAATTCTCATTTTTTTCGAATTAAATTTAAACACTTTCTAAAAAGATTTTGTAACTTTACAGACAAATAGGAGATATGAAAGTTTTGACCAAATACATCCTTACAGCCGCGGTCTGCATGGTCGGGGCATTGACCGCATATGCGGCTCAGTCGGGATGGGAACCCGTCAAGACCGAACAACCCTCCGCCAAATCGGTGATGAAAGACGCAGAGCTTGAGATAAAAGCCGCGCCCGGAGTCATACTTGTCAGAAACACCCATCAGGTACAGATAAAGGTCTTCACGATACTGGGGCGCATGGTAAGCAGCGAAACGTTGCCTCCGGGCACGTCACGACTGCAGTTGCCTACGCATGGAGTATACATCGTCAAGGTCGGAGACCTAACCTGCAAAGTGGCGGTCTGACAAAAACCGCAAACGACTGTTTGAAAAACCTATACCAGTTATACACATGGAAACACCCGACATCAAATGGGAAGAACTGCCGTTCGGCTACGTTCCCACAGATTACAACGTAAGATGCACGTTTAAAGACGGCAAATGGGGAGAAATCGAAGTCAGCGACTCCGAATACATACCCGTTCACATCGCAGCAACCTGTCTCCACTACGGACAGGAATCATTCGAAGGTCTCAAGGCATTCCGCGGCAAAGACGGCAAAGTGCGAGTATTCCGCATGGAGGAGAACGCCCGCCGTTTCATACGCAGTGCCGAAGGCATCAAGATGGAACCGATGCCCGAAGAACTGTTCTGCGAGATGGTCCGTAAAGTTGTCAGACTCAACGAACGGTTCATACCCCCTTACGGAACAGGCGCGTCCCTTTACATTCGCCCCTTCCAGATCGGCATGTCTGCCCGCGTAGGCGTAAAACCTGCCGATGAATATATGGTAGCTATGCTCGTGACTCCGGTCGGTCCCTATTTCAAGACCGGCTTCAAGCCCTGCAAGGTGTGTCTCTCTCGCGAGTATGACCGAGTTGCTCCCAAAGGTACCGGTTCAATAAAGATCGGCGGCAATTATGCGGCATCGCTCGTTGCCGGCGAGAAAGCACACGATCTCGGATATGCCGTGATGCTTTACCTCGACCCGAAAGAGAAGAAATATCTTGATGAATGCGGAGCCGCCAACTTCTTCGGAATACGCGGCAACAGCTACATCACACCTGACAGCGAGTCAATTCTTCCTTCAATCACAAACAAGAGCATCCGTCAGATTGCCGAAGACCTCGGCATGACTGTGGAACGCCGTCATGTTCCATACGAAGAGCTGGAGACTTTTGAAGAAACCGGCAACTGCGGCACGGCTGCCGTCATCTCCCCGATCGGCGAGATATACGACCTTGACAACGACCGCACGTTCACTTACTGCCCCGACGGCACTCCGGGACCAAAATCCACCGCACTCTACAACAAACTACGCGGAATCCAGCTCGGAGAAGAGGAAGATACCCACGGATGGTGCGAAATCATCGAATTTGACTGATCATCAATGACAGAACCTCTTGACATTATCAAGAAATATTACAAGCCCGGCACACCGCTTTACAAAACGCTCGTGATCCACAGCGTCAAAGTAAGAGACAAGGCTTTGGAATGCATAGACCGCAGGGGCATCGAAGTTAACAGAGACTTCGTTGCCTCTGCGGCAATGCTTCATGACATCGGCATCTTCCGATGCGATGCACCGGATATATTTTGCACCGGAGACCTGCCATACATCTGCCACGGGATAGAAGGACGCAAGATACTTGAGGCGGAACACCTGCCACGACATGCACTCGTGTGTGAACGGCATACAGGATCCGGACTTACCGTCGAAGACATCATCCGCCAGAACCTCCCGCTTCCACACCGCGACATGACCCCTCAGACGCTTGAGGAAAAATTGATATGTTACGCTGATAAATTCTACTCCAAATCCGGAGACATACGCACAGAGAAAAGCTTCGACCGAGTGCTCCGCTCCATGGAACGCCACGGTGCCGACACCCTCGCCCGTTTCCTCACCCTCCATTCACTCTTCGGATAACTTACGTCACGTCAATAACTTCAACCACTTATAGCAACTACACAACCATCTGTATTAATAGCGGATATACAGACTTACAAAGCATCTGTGAAAGATTTAACACACGGTTTGTGGTGTGATATTTGGCTGTCTCTTCAAATTTGGCTATCTTTGCAGCGCTAATTTCGTCCGAACCGCAATGTGGCGACCTTCGTTTCCATTGTTGCATCGTCAGGACTGCCAACAACAACTTTGAGACAACTTACACTATATATTGCAATTATCCTTGCTTTAAGTTTCGTCTGGGCGCAAAAGAACACAACTCCGCGCAGAGCGCCACTTAAAACATCGGCATCCGACACTTTGACAAAGTTGCCGGATAGGATACTCATGCCCGACAGTAACGGGATACTTAAAGACGGAAGGATTGTCCTCCGTGACTCAATACTTTCAGATCCTGATTCCACAACCTTAAAGCCTATCAACTTACAGGACTCCATATCCCCGCTACAGGGCGCAGACTCCGTACCGGGAGATTCGCTCGGAGAGCGAAAAGGATTCTCCCGCATAATCAGGGAAAAGGTGGATCTTGACAACGCTCTGAATTTCTCGGCAAAGGATTCTCTCGTGCTGATGGGACAACAGAATGCCTACCTTTATGGCGACGGCAACGTGGATTACGGCGAATTTAAACTAAATTCGGCTGAAATACGCATGGAGATGGACAGCTCCACCGTCTATGCAGCAGGCGTTGTAGACTCTATCGGAGAACTGCAGGGAAATCCTGTTTTCCAACAGGGTAGCGATGAATATGAATCAAAATCCATGAAGTATAACTTCAAGACAGAAAGAGGCTATATCACGGATGTGATCACGGAACAGGACGAAGGCTTCCTGCTCGGAAGCCGCGCCAAAAAGAATCCTGACGGCAGTTTCTTCGTGGAAGACGGAAGATACACCACCTGCGATGACCACGAGCATCCGCACTTCTATTTCCAGCTCACAAGAGCCAAGGTGCGCCCCAAGAAAGATGTGGTGACAGGACCCGGATACATGGTGCTCGCAGACGTGCCCCTTCCCCTCGCCCTACCCTTCGGTTATTTCCCTTTCTCCGAAAAATATTCGAGCGGCATAATATTCCCGTCGTTCGGCGATGACTACAACCGTGGATTCTACCTGCGTGACGGCGGATATTACTTCGCCATCAACGACAACGTGGATCTTGCTCTGCGCGGCGAGATCTACACAAAAGGCTCATGGGGCATTTCCGCTCACTCATCTTACGTGAAACGCTACAAGTTCCGCGGTTCGTTCGATATCTCTTTCCTCACCACCATCAGCGGAGACAAAGGGTCGCCAGATTATTCGAAGATGCAGAACTTCCAGGTCATATGGAGCCACCAGCAGGATGCCAAGGCAAACCCAGCGCTCAATTTCTCGGCATCTGTCAACTTCGCCACTTCCGGATATTCGCGCAACGACCTTAATTCATATTACAACCAGAACTTCACGGAAAACACAAAGTCTTCTACGGTCAACGCAACCTACCGCCGTCCCGGCTCCAAATGGAGTTTCTCGGCTACGGCAAACATAGCCCAGCGTTCGCAAGACTCCACTCTGGCGGTATCATTCCCGAACCTGACGGTCACAATGTCGCAGATAGCACCCTTCAAACGCAAGAAATCCGTGGGTGGCGAGCGATGGTATGAAAAAATCAAGCTCTCATATTCCGGTCAGTTCCAGAACTCCCTCACAGCCCAGCAGAACGTTTTCTTCAAGAAAAGTCTCATCAAAGACTGGCGCAACGGCATGCGACACTCTGTCCCTGTGAGCGCAACCTTCTCTATGTTCAATTACATCAACATCTCCCCCTCCATATCCATGAACGACCGAATGTACACGTCAAAAATCCGCCGCCAGTGGGACACACAGGCTTCTCGCGAGATACAGGACACGATACACGGCTTCTACAATATCTTCGACTTCAACACCTCGCTGGCTTTTGACACTAAAGTCTACGGTTTCTACAAGCCTATGAAGTTCCTCGGCGACAAGGTCCAGATGATACGTCATGTCATCACCCCCACGCTCTCCTTCAACTGGGCTCCAGACTTCGGAAATCCGATGTGGAAATATTACGATTTTTATGAATATACAGACCAGGCGGGAAACAACCGTCGCGTCGACTATTCATATTTCTCCCACGGCATATTCGGCGTGCCGGGAAGAGGTAAAAGCGGTTCGCTCTCTTTCAACCTTTCCAACAACCTTGAGATGAAGGTCAAAGACGAAAACGACTCCACAGGCTCCAGGAAAATATCGCTTATCGAGAATCTGTCGTTAAGCTCAAGCTATAATTTCGCCGCAGACTCTTTAAGACTCAGTCCGTTGCAGACATCCATAATGCTGAGACTTGTCAAAAACTTCAACCTCAACCTCTCGGCGACATGGGATCCTTATGTATACAAACTTGACGCAAACGGAAGTCCGAGACAGGTTAACCGTTTCCGCTGGCAAGAGGGGAAGGGTTTCTACAAACTCTCTTCAACAGGAACTTCTTTCTCATATACTTTCAACAACGACACTTTCAAGCGCAAAAAGAAAGAGGAGAAAGACACATCGGGAACCGACGGAGAAGATGACGAACCCACAGAAGAAGACAGCTTCTCAAACCGCGCAGAATCAAGAAGGCGCAACAAGACAGGCGATAACGATGAAAGCAGCGATGCCGACGGATACGCCAAATGGGACTGCCCGTGGAGTCTTTCGGTGAACTACTCCGTAAGCTACGGATACGGCGAATTTGACAAAGTAAAAATGGACTACAAAGGGAGATGGACGCAGAACCTCTCTTTCAGCGGCAACATACGCCCCACAAAAAACTGGAACTTCTCATTCTCGGCATCCTATAATTTCGATCTTAAGAAGATAGCCTACATGAACTGTTCGGTTTCACGAGACCTCCACTGCTTCACCATGACAGCGTCTTTCGTTCCTATGGGTCCGTATAAATCCTACAACTTCCACATAGCGGTCAAGTCATCGTTGCTGAAAGACCTCAAATACGACAAGCGCTCGCAAGGCTCAAACAACATTCGTTGGTATTGACAATTCACTGTTAACAATATACCCATGAAAAAATTTCTAACCGCATCCGCGATTCTGGCTGTCGCATTCACAGCCACGGCAAAACTGTCCCCTTCAGCCGACAGCCACGGCTATCCCATCAATCCCGTGTCTTTCACCAAGGTGAAGGTCACTGACAGTTTCTGGGGACAGCGGCTGAAAGCCAGCCGCGAGACCACCATCCCGCTCGCTTTTGACAAATGCGAGGAATCAGGACGCTACGAAAATTTCAGAAAGGCGACAAATCCTTCCGACGATTACAAGGTCGAAGGATTTTCTTTTGACGACACTGATGTCTACAAGACCATCGAGGGTGCAAGCTATCTGCTGCAGACATATCCCGACAAACGCCTTGAAAACTATATTGACAGCGTGCTTGCAATCGTGGCGGCTGCGCAGGAGCCTGACGGATATCTCAACACATGCCGCACCATGAACCCGCGCCATCCTCACCCATGGGCTGGATCAAGACGCTGGGAAAAGGTTGAGGAACTGAGTCATGAGTTCTACAACCTCGGTCACATGGTCGAGAGTGCCATAGCCCACTATCAGGCAACAGGAAAAAGGAATTTCCTTGATATAGCGATCCGCTATGCCGACTGCGTCTGCCGCGAGATCGGCGACGGTCCGGGACAGGTCTGCCGCGTGCCGGGTCATCAGATCGCAGAAATGGCTCTCGCCAGACTTTATCTCGTTACCGGTGAAAAAAAATATCTTGACCAGGCAAGATATTTCCTCGACAAACGAGGACACACCTCGCGCACCGACAGCTACAGTCAGGCACACAAACCGGTGACGGAACAGAACGAGGCTGTGGGTCACGCAGTCCGTGCCGCATACATGTATGCCGGCATGGCTGATGTCGCCGCTCTCACAGGCGATTCAGCCTATATAAAGGCAATTGACCGTATCTGGGAAAACATCACACGTAAGAAATATTATATAACGGGTGGTATCGGAGCCACTCGCCACGGCGAGGCTTTCGGAGCCAACTATGAGCTGCCCAACCACACCGCCTATTGCGAGACCTGCGCGGCAATAGGCAATGTGTACGTAAACCACCGGCTATTTCTTCTGCACGGTGAGTCAAAGTATTACGATGTACTTGAACGCACTCTCTACAACGGTCTCATCTCGGGAGTCGCACTTGACGGCGGCAGTTTCTTCTACCCCAACCCTCTCGCTTCATATGGCGACCACGAGCGCAAGCCCTGGTTCGGATGCGCATGCTGTCCTTCAAACATCTCCAGATTCATCCCCTCGATTCCCGGATATGTATACGCCTCTGAAGGCGATAATCTATATGTGAACCTATTCATGTCGAACTCTGCCGATCTGAATGTCGGAGGCAAGGATGTGACCCTTACCCAAACGGCTTCTTATCCTCTTGACGGACACATATACCTTTCAATTGGCAGAAACAGCAAGGGTGCATTCTCCCTCAAACTGCGAATCCCGGGATGGGTGCGCAACAACCCGGTACCCGGCGACCTCTATTCATATATAGATGGCAAGACACCGGGCTTCAGTGTGATGCTTAACGGCAAAAGCGCAGACGGGGAACTCACCGCCGACGGATATTACACAATCAGCCGCAAATGGAAGAAAGGCGATAGAGTGGAACTGCATCTCGACATGGAACCGCGCATAGTCAAGGCAAGAGACGAGGTAGAGGCAGACAACAAACTTGTGGCAATAGAACGCGGACCGCTGGTATATTGCGCTGAAGGAGCGGTGACAAACCATTCCGGCAGTCCCTACCCTGCAGCCGGCAACCCCAATGAGGGCAACGGCTTCTTCACCGCTGCCGGCGATGGTCGCTCAGAAAGCGCGGATGCTTTTGAAAATGATTTCGACATACATTCGGTGATAGTGCCTGCACATCCGGAAATCTCCGCCACTCTCCGTCCGGACAGATTCAACGGCATAGTGGAGCTGGCAATCCCCGTACAGGTGATGGATACAGACGCTGACGGACGCATCTCTCTATCCGACAATACGCTCACACTCATACCATATTACGCATGGAGTCATCGCGGCCGTTCATACATGTCCGTATGGATGAAAACAGCGTCACGCCTTTTCAGCAGCAGATAGCGGAAAGAAAAAGAATCGAGACTGCTGACAGTTGGCGAAAATTCCCTTGCATATGTGAGTTTTTTTTAATACCTTTGTGGAAATTTGGCATTGATGGCACAATCCCTTCTAAGCGTCCTTGAGAGGCTGGAGGCTCGTCAGGAAGAGCTCCGCGCTGAAATGGAATCCCTGCGGAAAAGAAACAGGGAGCTGGAAGAGGAAAACGCCGATTTGCGTCGCAAAGAGGCGGAAGCTCTCGAAATTAGAGACAAAGCCTTGCTTGACGCAGAGTATCTCAGCGTTTCCCACAGATTGGCAGAAAACCCCGACACACTCGTTGAGACTCGGCGGATCATTGCCGGATTGATCAGAAACATCGACCGATGCATCGAAATGCTCAAGGAATGATGAAGGATCAGGATAAGATAAATATGGAAATCAAAATAGGCGGCGAGCCGATCAGGCTTACCGTCCCGTTCCAGAACCAGGAACTTACCCGAAGCGTTGAAGAGGAAATCAACACACTTTATGCCACATGGCGCCGCTCTTTCCCGAAACGCTCCGACAAGGGTCTTCTCGCAATGATGGTCTATCAGTATGCATCCCATTATAAGGAGCTGACCGTCAGATATCAGGAAGCTTTCCTGAAAGCCGAGGAATGTCTCGGCAAGATGGAAGACTTATTGGATTAAAACGTTTTACTCTGTCTCTGTTTTCCCGATTCATACTATTGCGTATTGTCGGCTGAAATGCCGGAAGGATGTCTTTGATCAGGAAACTGTCAAAAACAGTTTCTGAATGACAACCGATTTATAAACAACTATATAATACAACTACATACGCATGGAAACAGCAATATGGATCATAATTGCGGCGGCAGCTGCCATAATAGGTTATGTGGCGGCAGCCGTGATCAGCAAAAAGAACGCCTCCTCCCGCGCCAACTCTATTCTTGAAGACGCAAACCGCGAGGCAGAGGTGATAAAGGAGAAAAGAATCCTTCAGGCTAAAGAAGAGGAGATGAAAATCCTCGGTGAGGCGGAACGCAACGCTGGGCAGCGGATGCAGAAAGCGCAGGCGGCGGAAGCCCGCAACAAGCAGCGCGAGATGCAACTCAACCAGCAGCAGAACGAAAACAACCGCCGCAAGAAGGAACTTGACACTCTCAAGAGCAACCTCGACAACCGCGAGGCTGTGATTGAGTCGCGCCAGAACGAGGTCGAACACCTCCACCGCCAGATTACTGACGAACTTGAGCGCATATCCGGACTTTCCGCCGACGAGGCTAAAGAGAAACTCGTGGAGTCGCTGAAGGATGAGGCAAAGACTGCCGCAGCTGGCTACATCAACGACATCATGGATGACGCACGCATGACCGCTACAAAAGAGGCTAAAAGAATCGTGATACAGTCCATACAGCGTGTAGCCACAGAAGCTGCCGTCGAGAACTCGGTGACTGTGTTCCACATTGACAACGACGAGATAAAAGGTCGCATAATCGGTCGCGAAGGACGAAACATCCGTGCCCTTGAAGCGGCTACCGGCATAGAAATCATTGTCGATGACACCCCCGAGGCTATCGTGCTTTCCGGCTTCGATCCGGTGCGCCGGGAGATTGCACGCCTCGCGCTTCACCAGCTCGTGGTTGACGGACGCATACATCCGGCACGCATCGAGGAAGTCGTGGCAAAAGTAAAAAAACAGGTAGAAGAGGAGATTATCGAGACCGGGAAACGCACGGCAATAGACCTCGGCATACATGGTCTTCACCCGGAACTTATCCGCATGGTCGGTAAGATGAAATACCGCTCTTCTTACGGACAGAACCTTCTTCAGCACTCCCGTGAGACAGCAAACCTCTGCGCCGTCATGGCTTCCGAGCTTGGTCTCAATCCCAAGAAAGCTCGCCGTGCAGGTCTGTTGCATGACATAGGCAAGGTGCCCGATGACGAGCCGGAACTCCCCCACGCGCTTTTCGGCATGAAGCTTGCAGAAAAATTCAAGGAGAAGCCGGAGATATGCAATGCCATAGGCGCGCATCATGAGGAAGTGGAGATGACTTCCCTTCTTGCTCCGATAGTGCAGGTGTGCGACGCCATATCAGGTGCACGCCCCGGTGCACGCCGTGAAATAGTGGAGGCATACATCAAACGTCTCAACGACCTTGAGCAACTTGCGCTCTCTTATCCCGGTGTTGTGAAGACATACGCTATCCAGGCAGGCCGCGAGTTGCGAGTGATTGTAGGCGCTGACAAGATTACTGACGAAGAGACCGAAAAGCTCTCTGCGGAAATCGCCAAAAAGATTCAGGACGAGCTCACATATCCGGGACAGGTGAAAATCACCGTTATCCGCGAGACAAGAGCCATCAGTTTTGCAAAATGACATTGAGCCGTGGAGACAGAGAATAAAAAAAGTTGCTGCGGCAGCCGATGCCCGCGAGGGAAACTCTTCGCCACCAATTGGCTCGACGGCATATCCTCGGGCAATGATTTCGATGTAGTGGAGGTTGTGTTCAAGAATACCCGCACGGGATTCTACACAAATCCTAACAGGCTCGACCTGAAAATCGGAGACATGGTGGCGGTGGAAGGTGCCCCGGGACATGACGTCGGCAGGGTAAGCATGATCGGACGTCTTGTGCGCCTTCAGATGAAGAAAGCCAATATCAATTCGGAAACCGAACTGAAGAAGGTTTTTCGCATAGCCACGCAGAACGACCTTGAGAAAGCTGCCGAGGCTGCCGACCGCGAGGAAGACACGATGATCCGCTCGCGAAAGATTGCCGAAGAGCTTGGGCTCAACATGAAAATCGGAGATGTCGAGTATCAGGGCGACGGCGGAAAGGCAATATTCTACTACATCGCTGACGAACGCGTTGACTTCCGAAAACTTATCAGGATACTCGCCGACACTTTCAAAGTGCGCATCGAGATGAAACAGATCGGTGCGCGACAGGAGGCGGGACGCATCGGAGGCATCGGTCCCTGCGGCCGTCCGCTTTGCTGCTCAAGCTGGATGACTCACTTCGTGTCGGTAGGCACCGGTGCGGCAAGGGTGCAGGATCTTTCAATGAACCCACAGAAACTTGCCGGACAATGCGCCAAACTCAAATGCTGCCTGAATTTTGAAATAGATTCCTACAGCGAGGCGCAGAAGAAACTCCCGCCGAAAGATATCACTCTTGAGACCAAAGACGGTACGTACTATTATTTCAAGCCGGACATACTCGCCCGCAAGATAACATATTCTACCGACAAGTCGATACCGGCGAACCTTGTGACAATCGATGCCTCACGGGCTTTCGAGATAATCGCGCTCAACCGACAGGGAATCAAGGTGGACTCTCTTGACGAGGCTGACGACAAGAGCAAGGAGAAACCGGTTTACGTGGATCTTGTGGAGCAGGAAAGCCTTACACGTTTCGACAATTCGAAACGCAGAAAACGCCGTCGTGCTCCCCAGGATGCAGACAGACAACAGAAAGGAAACGCGCATAAAGGGGGGAATGCCCCGAAACAGGCGGACAAAAACGATAACCGCCCGAAAAACGCTGAGAAAACCGGCGACAGAAACCGTCAGCCTCGCAACAAGGGAAACCGAAACAACAAAAAAGGGAGACCAGACCAAGCCGGAGCGCAGACTCAGGCTGAAAACAAAGGATAACACCGCGCAAGAATGAGGGTATACAACCGCGCAAGAAACATATGTGTCTTTTCTATGGCATGCCTGATTCTACTCTGCGGCTCATGCCGCAGAGTAGATGACGTGGTGTATGCCGATTTCGCCACTTTCGACCGCGAAGGGTGGGATCCGGTATGTGTCATTCCATTCTTCCCATGGCCAATGGATTCCGTGCTCTCTCCTGCCGACCGCTTCGACCTTATACTTACACTCAGATATTCTCCGGCAGACGCTTCCTCCGTAATTCCTCTTGAAATAACCGAGGAAGACGAAAACGGGGAAATTGAAACTCGCCAAGTCTCGGTGCGCCTACGCGATAAGGATGGGAAACCATTGGGGCATAAAAGCGTTTATCTATATGAAGTGTCCGATACCTTGAGAAGGAATTTCGCGCTTACCGACGGATACATTGTAGGCATCACCTCACTCTCCCCTCTCGAAAACACTCGGGGTCTGCGCAACATAGGGCTTTCACTTTCGCTTCACGGCAACCGGCGCCCTTCGCTCTTTCCCCCTCTTTTCTCTAAACAATAGACATTATGCATATTCCATTCCTCACCTCCGACCTGCACCGGGAACTTGACCTGCGGCTTGAAAAAGTACGCAAGGAGATGCTTTCCGACAATCTTGACGCTATCATTATAGCTTCATCAGCCAACATGCTTTACATGAGCGGATGCATTTTCCGCGGATACGTATATGTAACACACGACCGGGCACCTCTCTTTTTCCTCATTCCCCCGAGCTATGCAGACAACACGGATTACTGCATACCCATCCGCAAACCGGAGCAGATCGCCGGAAGACTCGAAGAAGACGGTTACGGACTGCCTCGGCGTCTCGGCGTGGAATTCAGCGATATGCTCTATTCCGATGTCGAAAGGTTAAAAAAATGCTTCTCCAATTCGGAAATAGCGGATGCTTCGATGCCGCTGCGACGTGCCCGCATGACCAAGACTCCATACGAAGTCGAAAAGATGCGCGAGGACGGAGCGCATCAGGCAGCCGCATATTCGCGGGTGCACCACTGCTACCGCGAGGGAATGACCGATCTGGAGTTTCAGATAGAGATAGAGAGAGTGCTTCGCCTTGAAGGATGCCTTGGCATTCTCCGCACTGCCGGCAGCCGAATGGAACTGAATCTCGGTTCGGTGATATGCGGTGACAATGCCGACAATCCCTCACCCTACGATTTCTCGATGGGAGGCGAAGGCGCAGACCCGTCGCTGCCGGTAGGTGCCGACGGAATGACAATGAAACCGGGCACAACCGTCATGGTAGACATGAACGGTGGATTCAACGGCTACCAGACCGACATGACCCGCTGCTGGAGCATCGGGGAAGTATCGGAACTTGCCGTCAGAGCACACGACTGCTCATGCCGTATCCTGCATCGGCTCGAAGAGATCGGTCGCGCAGGATTGCCGGTCTCCGACATGTACGTCGCAGCCGTAGAGATGGCACGCGCCGAGAACCTGCACGAATATTTCATGGGACATGCGCACAAAGCCGGATTCATCGGTCACGGCGTGGGTATCGAGCTTAACGAGATGCCGGTCGTGATGGAACGCAACCACGAACCCCTGCAGGCTGGCATGACAATCGCGCTCGAACCTAAATTCGTGATTCCTCATGTCGGCGCGGTAGGAATCGAAAACACATATCTTGTCACTGAGACAGGACTTGAAAACCTCACTCCTTTCCCTGAACCACTTACAGAGATTTGACCTTTCAAGAATGAACCTCAAAGAAGATCTTAAGCTTCCCGTTTTCCGACAGATCGGAGAGATTGCCGACAGCATGAACAGAGAAGTTTATGTGGTTGGCGGATACGTGCGCGACATTTTCCTCAGACGCCATTCCTCCGACATTGATTTTGTAACTGTGGGGAGCGGAATCGAACTTGCCACGGAAGTGGCAGGCAAAATAAACCGGGGAAAAGGTCTCAGCGTTTTCGCGAGCTACGGCACCGCACAAGTCAAGGCTGTAGACCTCGAACTGGAATTTGTTGGCGCGCGCCGGGAGTCATACAGTCGGGACTCCCGTAACCCGATTGTGGAAGACGGCACCCTTGAGGATGACCAGAACAGGCGCGATTTCACGATTAACGCCATGGCTGTCTGTCTCAATGCTGACAGATTCGGAGAACTGGTGGATCCGTTCAACGGCGTTGTAGACCTACACAACCGGACAATCCGCACACCGCTCGACCCGGACATTACATTCTCCGACGACCCTCTGCGCATGATGCGCGCGATACGCTTCGCCTCTCAACTTGACTTTACAATAGAGCCGGAGACATTCGAGGCGATACGCCGCAACCGCAACCGCATTTCGATAATAACCAAAGAACGCATAAACGACGAACTGTCGAAAATCATGCGCTCCAGCACTCCATCAACCGGCTTCAGACTTCTTGATGACTCAGGACTTCTCGAGCTGATATTCCCCACGTTATATGCCCTGAAAGGAGTAGAGACAAAAGAAGGACGCGGACATAAAGACAATTTCTATCATACGCTGCAGGTTGTCGACAATGTTGCCGCAAAGAGCGACAACGAATGGCTGCGTTGGGCGGCGCTGCTTCACGACATAGGTAAACCTGTGACCAAAAAGTATGACGCAAGAATAGGATGGACTTTCCATAACCACAATTTCATCGGCGAGAAAATGATTCCCCGGGTCTTCAAGCAGATGAAACTTCCTCTGAACGAGAAGATGAAATATGTGGCAAAACTTGTAGGACTGCATATGCGCCCGCAGTCTGTGGGCGAGGAAGGTGTGTCAGATTCCGGAGTGCGCCGTCTCATAACCGATGCCGGTCCCGACCTTGAAGACCTGATGACACTTGCCGAGGCTGACATCACATCGAAGAATCCGGCGAAAGTGCGCCGCCAGCTCGAAGGTTTCGCGGCTTTGCGCCGACGCATGAGCGAAATCAACGATGCCGACGCTCTCCGTAACTGGAAGTCGCCCGTCGACGGTCATGAAATCATGCAGTATTTCAACATACCCCCCTCCTCGGCAATCAAAGAAATAAAAGATGCCGTGAAAGAAGCCATCCTCGAAGGTGAAATACCGTACACCCACGATGACGCCTGGGCGTATGTGCTTCGCATAGCACCGGCGATACTGCTTGAAAAGAGCTGAATCTGCTGACAATAAGCATGCCATTTTTGCCGTTCTAATTGAAAGAGATTCTTTTCTAACCTTACAAACAGACTTTATATGGGACTATGGGTTTTATGGCTTGTCATAGCCGGTCTGCTACTGATTTCGGAAATTGTATTCCAGTGGGTATGGACTCTCTGTCTGGCGATAGGGTGTCTGGCGGCTATGGCTGCCGCACTTGCCGATGTGTCTTTTCTGGTTCAGATCGTCAGTCTGTCGGCAGTCTCGGTCGTAGCATATATTCTGCTGATACCAGTGCTAAACAGATGGCAGGAGAAGGCACGCCGCAGAAACCGCAACAAATCGCGCACCGGCATGGACGCTCTTCTGGGAAGAGTGGCTACCGTCACAAATGAGATCCGTCCTGGCAAACTGGGGCGTGCGCGAATCGACGGCGACTGCTGGCAGGTACGCGTCCCCGGCGGCAATGACATCATCCGCGACGGCGAAGAAGTTGTGGTTACAGGCTACGACAGCATAATCCTTGACGTGGAAAGAAAAAAACTCTAAGAGAGGTTTGAATTAAACTTTAATTCTAAATTCAATATCATCATGAGCATCGTTTCCATTATTCTGGCGATTGTTGTGATCGGCATCGCAGTTGCCATCATCGCTGCAGGCGTGAAGGTCGTGCCGCAGTCGGAGACACGTGTAATCGAGCGGCTTGGCCGCTTTCACGCAGTCCTGCCCCCGGGTCTGAATTTCATAATCCCGTTCGTAGATCGCCCCAAAACAATCTATACGCGTTATGTGACTGTCGGTGTGGGAGGACGTCACATGGTCAGAATGACAACCACTCCGGTGATCGATCTCCGCGAACAGGTATATGACTTCCCGTCACAGCAGGTCATCACCCGCGACAATGTCACAACTGAAATCAACGCGCTACTGTATTTTCAGATCACAGACCCGAAGAAAGCTGTATACGAGATCGACAATCTCCCCAACGCCATCGAAAAACTTACGCAGACCTCTCTGCGTAACGTGATCGGTGAGCTGGAACTTGACGAGACCCTGACCTCACGCGACACCATCAACACCAGGCTTCAGTCTATCCTTGATGATGCCACGAACAAATGGGGAGTAAAAGTGAATCGTGTGGAACTTCAGGACATCACTCCACCCGAGAGCGTGCGTGTGGCAATGGAGAAGCAGATGCAGGCGGAACGCAACAGACGTGCGGAGATTCTCAACGCCGAAGGTGAGAAGCAATCGCTCATTCTGCGCTCGGAAGGTCAGAAAGCATCGCGTATAAACGAGGCGGAGGCTGTCAAGCAAGCGGAGATACTACGCGCCGAAGGCGAGGCGCGCTCGATTGTGCTCAACGCGCAGGCAGAGGCAGACGCGATACGCCAGGTTGCCGAGGCAGTCGCAGCCACCAACACTGACCCCGCCACGTACATGCTCGCGATGAAATATATCGAGACACTCAAAGAGATGACAGCCGGCAAAGACAACAAGACTGTCTACATCCCCTATGAGGCATCTTCCGTGCTTTCATCAATCGGCTCTATAAAAAACCTCTTCGGGCAATAGAACCGTACGGAAATCTTTTGAGAGAGCGCATTTATAACGCGCTCTCAAAATAAATATAGATAAAAAACGCTGACAATTTTGTGGTTAGCGTTTTTTTTTGTAATTTTGCGAGCCGATTTTATCCAAATTAGTAAGCCATAAAAGAGGGCACAGTTGGTTTTGGCCGACCAACCGCTTGATTTCGCGGCATTTAGAAACATTAATTTAAACATTAAAGTTAAAAGTGGATACTTTAAGCTATAAGACACTTTCAGCCACCTCCGAGACAATCGTCAAGAACTGGGTGGTAATAGACGCTACCGACCAGGTGCTCGGTCGTCTTTGCTCAGTAGTCGCAAAGATTCTTCGCGGCAAGAACAAACCGAGCTACACGCCCAACCTTGATTGCGGCGACAACGTAATCATCATCAACGCCGACAAGATCGTTCTCAACGGCGACAAGATGACTAAACGCGAATATCTTCGCTACACAGGCTATCCCGGCGGACAGCGTTCATTCACACCCGCCGACCTGATGGAAAAATCAAAGAAAGCCTCAGTAAAGGCTGGCAAGCACCCCCTCTTCATCAAAGTTGTGAAAGGCATGCTTCCCAAGACCAAGCTTGGCGCGGCTCAGCTCAACAACCTTTATGTCTACAACGGTTCAGAGCACCCCTTCGCCGATGTGAACGCTACAGTAATCGACATCAATAAAATGAAATAAGAAAGAAGATGGAAAAAGTAAATGCAATTGGCCGCCGTAAAGCAGCCGTGGCTCGAGTTTATCTTACCGAGGGTACAGGTAAAATCACTATCGACAAACGTCCTCTGGATGTATACTTCCCCTCTTCAATTCTTCAGTATATCGTAAAGCAGCCGCTCGCGACTCTCGACTGCGTTGAGAAATACGACATCAACGCCCACCTCGACGGCGGCGGTTACAAAGGACAGTCCGAGGCTCTTCGTCTCGCCATCGCCCGCGCTCTGGTGAAGATCAATCCCGAAGACAAACCCGCTCTCCGTGCGGAAGGCTTCATGACACGCGACCCGCGCGCCGTAGAGCGTAAGAAACCGGGACGTCCCAAAGCACGCAAACGCTTCCAGTTCTCGAAACGTTAATATATTATTGTGTTTAGCATCTAAATCCGCCAGATGGACACGTTCCCTACTGCCGGATTGTATTAAAAAGAACGTAAACAAACTTAAAAACAAATGGCAACACCAACATTTGACCAGCTCCTCGAGGCAGGATGTCATTTCGGTCACCTCAAACGCAAATGGAATCCCGCAATGGCTCCCTACATCTTCATGGAGCGCAATGGTATCCACATCATAGACCTCTATAAAACGGCAGCTAAAATCGAAGAGGCTGCAGCAGCTCTCAAGCAGATTGCAAAGAGCGGCAAGAAAGTTCTCTTCGTGGCTACAAAGAAACAGGCCAAAGAGACTATCGCTGAAAAAGCAAAATCCGTTAACATGCCTTATGTTATCGAACGCTGGCCCGGCGGTATGCTCACCAACTTCCCCACAATCCGCAAGGCTGTGAAGAAAATGACCACCATCGACAAGATGGAGAAAGACGGCACTTTCGACAACCTTTCAAAGCGCGAGAAACTTCAGATCACTCGTCAGCGTGCCAAACTCGAGAAGAACCTCGGTTCAATCGCAGACCTTGGTCGTCTCCCCTCCGCTCTCTTCGTGGTTGACGTAATGAAAGAGCACATCGCGGTGGCAGAGGCAAAACGTCTCGGCATACCTGTATTCGCTATCGTTGACACCAACTCAAATCCCGAGGACATCGACTTCGTTATCCCCGCAAACGACGACGCTTCAAAGAGCATCGAGGTTATCCTTGACGCTATCTGCGCCGCTATGAACGAGGGTCTTGAGGAGCGCAAGATCGAGAAAATCGACACTCCCGAAGACAAAGAGGAAGGCGAAGCTGCAGCTCCCGGAAAACGTCGCCGCGTACGCCGCAACGAGGAACGCGCAGCTGCTCCCGCAGAAGCTGAGGTAAAAGAGGAAGTGAAAGAGGAAGCCGCAGAGGCTTAATCCTTATCCTTAAATGTCTTTAAGGACTTTAAAGACCTTAAGGTCCTTAAAGTCCTTAATTTTTTAAATACACAATCAGATAAAAACAAAACTACTATGGCAGTTAGTATAGAAGATATCAAAAAATTGCGCAATATGACCGGCGCAGGTATGATGGACTGCAAGAACGCCCTCGCAGAGACAGAAGGCGATATCCAGGCAGCTATTGAGATCATCCGCAAGAAAGGTCAGGCAGTTGCTGCTAAACGCGAAGACCGTCAGGCTTCAGAAGGATGTGTCCTCTCTGCTGTTAAAGAAGGCTTTGCAGCTATCGTGGCTCTCAAATGCGAGACAGACTTCGTTGCAAAGAACGAGTCGTTCCGCGCTCTCACAAAACAGATTCTCGATGCCGCTGTCGCAGCCGGCGCCAAGACTCTCGATGAGGTCAAGGCTCTCAAGCTTGATGACCGTACAGTAGAGGAGCACATCACTGACGAGATCGGCAAGACAGGCGAAAAGATGGAACTCGGCGCATACGAATGCATCGCCGCTCCCAGCGTAGCCGCTTACGACCACCTCGGCAACAAACTCGCGACTATCGTGGGTTTCAACCTTGAAGGTGTTTCTGCAGAAGTCGGCAAAGAGGTTGCAATGCAGGTAGCAGCAATGAATCCTGTTGCAGTTAACCGTGAGGCTGTTCCCGCCGCTGTTATCGAGGAAGAGAAGAACGTGGCTATCGAAAAAACCAAGACCGAGCAGGTTCGCAAGGCAGTTGAGGCAGCTCTGAAAAAAGCTGGCTTCAACCCCAACCACTTCGACAGCGACGACCATATCGCATCCAACATCACCAAGGGCTGGATCACAGAGGAAGATGCCGCAAAAGCTCGCGAGATCATGGCAGAGGCTGCAGAGAAGAAAGCTGCAAACCTTCCCCAGCAGATGATCGACAACATCGTAAACGGTCGTATCAACAAATACTACAAGGAGAACGTTCTTCTTGAGCAGGAATACCACCGTGACGCAACTCTCACAGTAGGTCAGTATCTCGACAAAGAGATGAAAGGTCTCGTGGCAGTCGAGTTCAAGCGCGTAAACCTCAACCAGGATTGATTCAAGGCGTTAGGCTTTAGACACTGACTCCACATACAAAAAAAGGATCGGGATCTATAATGATCCCGATCCCTTTTTTTGTATTTTCAATATCAAGCTATTTACTTTTTTTCGAACTGTCCCCATTTTGTAAATAAGCTAATAAGAAAGATTAAGAAGTTGATGATATGTGAGATAAACCATTATTTCTCGTTTTAACGAGATCTCTTATTTATGCAATAAATAAGTGATTAACAGATACATATATGGCAACACCTGTGAGTATTATGGCTAATAGCATTTCATAAAATATATATTTGCTAAATTCTCGAGCCTTACCTTTCGCAAAAATATATATTATAATATATGCCATGCACATATCGAAGACACCGACACTTATCCATATAGACAAAAGAGATACATTTGAATCTATAAAGATACCTATAAGTCCAATCATCACAGCACAATATACAATAATTTTTATGTATTTTATGCCAGGCACATCTAAATTTTCCATTTACAAACTCTTTTTTTTATTTATAAAATTATTGTCTCTTATGAAAATTATTAAGAGCTTGTTTAAAAATAAACGTGAAATTTGGGGCGGCTCACTTCCGGATAAAATCCATTTAAGGCAAAGGAGCATAGCGGGCTATGTGACTGCGCCGCGGATGGATTTTATCCGAAGAGAGCCGGGCAGAAAGTAATTTTCACATAACCGACATGACATGTTGAATATTTTAACTCGATATTTTCCTTTAAAGTTACCTGAAGTCCCGTAGGCTTGGGCATCTTTCTCCTTTCGGTTCAGTCACATAGCCCGCTATGCTCCTTCACCTCAAGAAGAAACCTGCTCCAAGCCTACGTCCCCAAATTCACTTTTATTTTTAAACAAGCTCTAAGATTTAAATAAGCACCATTTGCATACATTGCCTATAATTCCTTTCTGCTTCAGCAGCATCTAAAATATCAGCTATTATCATTAGCTCCAATTCACCTGGGATCACAGCTCCAGCTATCTCAATCCCTAAAGTCGGAATAGAACTAACCGACACAGCCACTAACTCTTCTTGGAATCTTCTTCTGCAATCTAACGCGTTTGTTCTTGTATTTTTTGGAATAAAAAAATCTACTGGAATTAATTGGTCTGCAAACGCACATGCTGTAACATAGATATTTATTATTTCGGACGTTTTAAATGTACAATATTTATACAATAAATCAGTGTTGTGCCCCCCATTTATCACATATTGTTCTACAGAATGACGTAATTTACAATATTGTTCAGCTGAATATTTCTCAATAAAATTATTAATCGTTTCGTTATAAAAATTTGTATACTCAGACATTACGTTCACATAGTATGAACTATTTAACAATGAATCAAGTTCTTGATCACTCAAATTTGATATTGAACTCATAATTGTGGAAATATCATATTCTATCATTTTGGTTCTGTGAAATATAAATCCAATATTCCCAAAAGCATATTGTATATTCTTACTTATATCACTACTTGCTTGTTTATAGCAAACCGCAATTGCATGTTTTGCATCACACGACTCTTGTAGGTCATATTGGGGAGCATGGTCTGTACATGAAATAAATGTAATAAGAACTAACCCCATTAGATAATTAATGTTTTTCATGTTTATAAATTTAAGTTTATACTTTTTATTTAAACAATTTTATGATTATTAAGTTTAATTAATTTTAAACTAAAAACTATTAAACATCATATTTTTAACGGATTAAACACTTGGCTCCTCGGAGACGTTAACAAACTCTCAAAAAAAAACAAAGTATTGTAAAACTTCATTAATGATTTTTTATTAAATTTGCATTGTTGAATAGGAAGGCGACATAAAGCCTAAATATCAATGATAATTTAACATAAAAGCGTTTTTTGCTTTAACCTCTATTCGAAAATCGCCAATTTTCCAACTGCAGAAGGTAAAAGCAGCCAAAGACGCTTCATGCGTGTCATATCCACCCCTTGACACAACTGAAAGGGGGACTGTGAGATATCGGCATGGCGTGGGGTGGGCTGTTTGCTTCTGCACGGGTGTTTGGCGATACCAAGAATAGAGCAAACAGTGAAAACATCGTCCCACGCTTTTCCATTTTCATATCGCCAGAAGGGATGAACTGGCAATATATTTATACATTCCACATGTTATTCCGTATTAAATTACAACAGATCTTGCTTCTATCGTTTGGTATATTATCATTTGCCACTAACGCAGAAGTGATTGATGGCATCAATTACAGACTAAAAGTGAACTACACACCGAGTTCCGGCATAAATAAATACCAAGCCACAGTAATAGCACCTATTGAAGGGATGTCATATTGCGGGGATATCGTCATTCCTCAGACAATAAAAGGTTCAGATGGCAATACATATGTTGTAGAGACTACAGCCCAAAACGCTTTCAAAGGCCAACATGAACTCAAATCCATTACAATAGAAAGAGATTTTTACCCAACTTCCACTTATATACTGGATCCTGATAAATATAAAGATGGATTCATTCGTGCAACCCAAGAATTTAAAGACTGTGACAAACTTGAAGCTATCAATTGTGAAAAAAAGAAAGGATCCACAAGTGACGGAGGGACATGGGAAAGCTGGTGCTATTCTATTAATGGCGTTCTTATGGAACAACCATTGGGCTCTTCCTCTATCTATACCTATGTTATCCCCTCAGGTACAATAAAAGAATTCGCATTCACCAAAGACGGCATACATATAAGACCGGGCACATTCACACATCCTGACAATATTACTGCAATCACCCTTAAACCTAATCAAACCATTTCTACCAATGGATATTCATATTTCGGCGCAATGCGTAACCTTGAAAGATTTAAGCTTGATGGAGAACATAACACTTATACTGAAATAGACGGTGTATTGTATTCCAAACGTGATGGCAACATTGTCCAATTCCCGGGTAAGCATAGGGAAAGCTACACATTGCCGGCATCCAACAAAATTCCCAATTACGCTTTTGCCGGATGCAGTATCGACAACCTTATTCTTTCCCCAGAAGTCGATGTTTTTTGGTCGTCAGATGCATTTATAAATTTTCATGGAACAATACATGTATTGGGTGAGATATCCAATAATTTGGCCTCATCTTTATCAAAAATAGACTCCGGTAGCAAAATCGAATGCCTTGGTCGATACGTAACTACTCTCCAAACAAAATGTAGCCAAGAAGTCAGCCCTCTCCACCCCGTTTGGATTGACAACCTTAATTCAGATTATCGTAACCCCAAATTCAGTCTTGCTTTTTCCGAAGACATAAATCAAACTGCGATTACATCCGTAAGCATAGAAGACAGGGTTATTCACCCAAATGCCGAAGGCTTCTATAACATAGGTACACTCTGCCCTGAAACGGGTTATAAAGTCACCATTACATACGAACAGAATGGCATCCAACATGTGGCAACTGATTTTTTTAAAACATCGGCACCTCAACAGTTCGAGACAGAAATTATCTCACTCACCCCATATTCTGTTAAAATTGGCATCACCTGTGACAAAGCAATCTCAGATAACAACTCTGAAATTGAAATAAAATTAGGAGATTATTCTTATGAAAATGTTTATAAGACGGCGAAAGCTATAATCGTATCGCCTGGCAAATACGAGGTCGAATTCACTGGTCTTCTGCCAGTCTCAATGTACGCCTCCGTTATTCTTAAAATAGATGACAATACATATAATGCAAATGAACTTCATTTCGCATACGATCTGAACAAACTTTTAGAACTCGATTACGAGGCAACACATACAACTGTTATTGTAAAAGGCTTAAAATTTAATGAGAGCTATCCTGACAATAATCACGTGAAATGGTCTCTATATTCTGGTGAAAATAAACTGACAAATCTTCCGTATACAATAAAGGGGCTTCGTCCCGGCGAAGCGAGAGAATCCATATTTCTTATTGCCAATCGTGAAAATTTCCCAGAATCAGATATTTGGAGCTGGTCTCCAAAAGCAGAAGTTTTCAATGCATCCTTAAAAATTACCGATGTCGGACCATCCACCATTGCACTGGCAGTAGATTACCCAGAAGGGGATGCACCTGTTAAAACTATTCACATAAAAGGAGATAACAAAACTTTCGAAGGTTGTAAAGCCATTATATCCGGATTATCTCCAGAAACAAATTACTCTTTTAAGGCTCAAATAACTCTTGAAGATTCAAAAGGTAAATATTTCAGAAATGCTTCAGCTAATGTTAATACTAAAAAATTGGAACTATCAACATTACAACCTAAAAATGTCTCTGCAACAGCGTCTATTGTATGTGCAAACACAAATTTGTCAAGCTATGAAACAGGCAGTGGATTTCAATGGCGTAAACTTGATGCCCCGGAATCACTGCGTTCTAATGAAGGCTTTGCTGCTATACATAACGGTACAATGGAAGGCTATATTAAAAATTTACAGACCACATCTTATTATAAAGTTCGTGCTTTTTACAAAGATTCGAAAGATAAATATTATTTCGGCGATTGGGTAACATTTGACCCGAGTGATTTCAGCTATTTCGAACCAACCGTTCATACATATGGCGTTGAAAATGTTAGTTACAACTCTGTTACAATGCGTGGCTACGTACTACGTGGCACTGATGACATTATATCTCAAGGATTTGTATACTATCCAGCGGAATCATCAAAAAAATCATTCCGTTTAGTTTCAAAAACCGAATCTTCAAGCATCGTATTGGCAGATGGTCAATTAATCACTGCCACAGTCTCAGACCTCATACCGTCTACAGACTACATTTGCACTGCTTTTGTAGAAACTGTCTCTGGAATCAAATATGGAGAAGAAGTTAGATTCTCTACACCAGAAGGTTCCGGGATAGAGACAATCATACCTAATGAAGACGAAGTGAAACCTGTAGTCTATTATAATTTACAAGGCAACAGCAACTCCGAACCATTTAAAGGTTTCAACATTGTTATTTATAACAATGGCACAACCAAGAAGGTTATGATCAAATAACACAAGTTTCAAATTATAATATCATTAGTGTCCACTAATGAAACAAACCATTGAAACCATTAAAAACCACTGCCCGTTTCACTCGCTTTCGACACACTGAAACTGAGCAATAGAACTAAGAGCTTGTTTAAAGCATCCGACTTTCATATACCCCCTACTTTTCCATAAGTAGAGAAGCTAATAAATTTTTAATGGTTTTCATGGTTTGAAAATTTGTGTTGACAAAATTATTAATCTTTGTAAGATGAAGATAAAGAGTGGTTGTAAAATGGTTATGAGTGGTTGGAGCTAATACTTTAGTTTAGTTTGATGGATGAGAGATAAATGGGAATTTAACTATCTTATCAAACTGAGTGCCTTAACAAATAAAAACAGGGAGCGTCAAACCGGCGCTCCCTGTTCTTTATCTGTTTATAACTTTTCCGTGGATTACTTGCGGGCGATTTTCTTGTAACCGTAAACTGCACGGTTGCCAAGCTCTTCCTCTATGCGGAGAAGCTGGTTGTATTTTGCCATACGGTCTGAACGGCTTGCAGAACCAGTCTTGATCTGACCGGCGTTCATCGCTACGGCGAGGTCTGCGATTGTAGCGTCCTCAGTCTCGCCTGAACGGTGAGAGATGACTGCTGTGTAGTTGTTGCGCTGTGCCATCTGTACCGCACGGAGAGTCTCTGTGAGTGAACCGATCTGGTTAACTTTCACGAGGATTGAGTTTGCACAACCCTTCTCGATACCCTGCTCAAGATATTTAACGTTGGTCACGAAGAAATCGTCACCTACAAGCTGGCAACGGTCGCCGATAAGATCTGTGAGGATCTTCCAGCCTTCCCAGTCGTTCTCGTCCATACCGTCCTCGATAGAGTCGATAGGATATTTTGTGATAAGCTCCTCGAGATATTTAGCCTGCTCAGCACTTGTTAGCTTCTTGCCGTTAACCTCTTTCTCAGCACCGTTCTTAAGATGAGTGTAATCATATACACCATTCTGATAGAACTCGGAAGATGCACAGTCAAGACCGATTGTAACGTCTTTTCCGGGCTCGTAGCCGGCTTTCTTGATAGCCTCAACGATAACGTTGAGAGCATCCTCAGTACCTTCGAGCTTGGGTGCGAAACCACCTTCGTCACCGACTGCAGTAGAGAGACCGCGAGCCTTGAGCACGCTCTTGAGGTTATGGAACACTTCAGTACCCATGCGGATACCCTCCTTGAAGCAGCATGCGCCTACAGGACGGATCATGAACTCCTGGAAGCAGATGGGAGCGTCAGAGTGAGCGCCACCATTGATGATGTTCATCATCGGAACTGGAAGGACATAAGTGTCGCAACCGCCGATGTAGCGATAGAGAGGCATATCGAGATAGTTGGCGGCAGCCTTTGCAACAGCAAGAGAAACACCGAGGATGGCGTTTGCGCCGAGGTTTGATTTTGTGGGAGTGCCGTCAAGGTCAAGCATGATCTGGTCTACGCCGATCTGGTCAAGTGCGCTGTGACCGATCAGGGCTTCTGCGATCGGACCGTTAACGTTGGCAACAGCTTTCTGAACGCCCTTGCCCATGTAGCGGCTCTTGTCACCGTCACGAAGCTCAAGAGCCTCGTTCTCACCTGTAGAAGCTCCAGAGGGAACTGCTGCGCGACCCATAACGCCGCTTTCGAGAATCACGTCTACCTCAACTGTAGGGTTACCGCGAGAATCAAGGATCTCGCGACCGATTACTTTTTCAATTTTCATATTTCTATTAATTATAGATATGTTTGGGTTTATAATTTCTTTGTACGCAGGATAACACCCCAGGCGTTGCCCTGAACTCAACTGCAAAGTTAACAATAATTTTGCAAAACATTGATACCATATTAATCAAATTTAAGTAACTTTACATATTGAACTGATTTAAACTTTTTACGAACGTCCGTCAGACGGGAATAAATCAAATGGCAGAACCTTGGAAAAATATTATAACAGACCTCGCCACAGCCGAACTTCCGTTCGAACTGCTTGCCGGGCAGAGACTCCTTCTGGAGGCTCTGGAGTCTTTCGTGTTTTCCCCTGACCCGCGGCTGGCGTTCGTGCTCAACGGATACGCGGGCACGGGAAAGACTTCGGTCGTAGGCGCATTCATCAAGGCTCTCGACAAGCTGCGCCGTCCTGTCGTGCTCCTCGCCCCTACGGGCAGAGCGGCGAAAGTGGCGCAGGCTTTCTCCGGGCATCCCGCCTCCACCATCCACAAAAGGATATATCGCGGCGACTCCACCGACCCGTCCAACACCAGTTTCTTCCTTGCCCCCAACGAGCAGCGCGACACTCTCTTCATCGTCGACGAGGCATCGCTGATAACAGACGCCCCCGGCGGCGGACGCTCGCTGCTCTCCCATCTGATACATCATGTGTATTCCGCGCCGGGATGCCGGCTGATGCTCGTCGGTGACGAGGCGCAGCTTCCGCCTGTGGGGCAGACAAGCTCCACGGCGATGAATCCCGACCGGCTACGCTCGCTCGGTCTCGACCCGATCTGTTTCTCGCTCGAAATTCCGGTCAGACAGGACATTGAAAGCGGAATCATCCGCAACGCCACGTATATCCGCTACCTTCTCACCCATCCTGAAAAGGATGCGCCGCCGGAGCTGTACGTGCGCGGCTATCCGGAAGTCGAGGCTGTCTCGTCGAGAGACCTTGCCGACAGACTTGCGGAATCCTGGAGCAAGGCGGGGGCGGACGAGACACTGATTGTGACACGTTCCAACAAGCGTGCCAACAATTTCAACATGGCGATCCGCAACCAGGTGATGTATGCCGAGGAACCGCTGCAGCGCGGCGACCGCATTATCATATCCAAAAACGATTATTACTGGGGGAAACGCAACGGCTTGAAAAGCTTCATCGCCAACGGCGACACGGCGGAAGTGATCTGGGTGGGTAAAACCGAAAAAGCCTATGGGAGATACTTCACCGAGGTTGAACTGCGTCTTGCCGATGGCGCCATTGCCGGCGCAAAGCTTATGCTGCGCAGCCTTGTCTGCGACGGACCGTCGATTCCGCGCCTTGAGATGGAGAAATTCTACAACCGCGTGCTCGACAGCTACGAGGGTGAACTCTCCCACAAGATAAAGGGTGTCATGGAAGACCCTTACTACAATTCGCTGCAGGCGAAATACGCCTACTGCGTCACGTGCCACAAAGCTCAGGGCGGACAGTGGAAGCATGTCTACATAGACATGGGCTCCATACCTCCGGATGCACTCGGCGCAGACTTCTTCCGCTGGCTCTACACTGCGATAACACGCGCTACGGAAAAGATATTCCTCATCAATCCCACCCTCCCCTTACGCTAATAACCTGTAAACTGTAACCTGTAACCCATACCGACATGAACCATATCATAGACATATTCAATCAGATCAACTCACTCGAAGTCAACATGGTCAACTGCATGTTCCGCCTTGTGCTCAGCATGTTTCTCGGCATGATCGTGGGCGCCGAGCGCAAACGCAAGGGACAGATAGCCGGCATACGCACATTCGCCCTCATCTCTATGGGCGCATGCCTTGCGATGCTTCTCTCCATCTACGTGCCCCAGGCGTATCTCGGACTTAAGAACGGCGACCCTGGACGCATCGCGGCACAGGTCATCACCGGCATCGGATTCTTAGGCGGCGGCGCGATGATACACATGAAAGGAGCCGTGCGCGGTCTCACCACTGCCGCCGGCATCTGGATGACGGCAATCATCGGCATGGCGGTAGGCATCGGAATGTATCTCTGCTCCATCGGCGCGACACTGCTGATTCTTCTCACCCTTGTCACTTTCGAGCAATATGAGAAACGGCGCAAGTTAGGACAGGAGTCGAAAGTAATCAACCTCACGGTCGAGGGGATAGTTGGCGACATAGAGAATTACCGCGAGGTGTTCAGGCAGCACAACGTGCATCTCTCGACGTTCTACATCGAATACGACTACGAACACAACCGCACCCATCTCGACTTCGTGGTGCTCGCCCACGCCTACGCCGACCTCCTGCCGATGCTCAACAGCGTCGGCGAGGCAGGCGCCACGCGCCGCCTCACCCTCTCCAGCCAGATCGACATATAGTGACACACTTGATTTAGAACAGCCTTCCGACCACTTACAACCACAAGACAACCATATTTGCTCTTGTAATCAGAACACCTTTTCATTATAAAAATAATTGTTATATGGTTGAAAGTGTATGGCGAATAAAAAAAATCCTGTCTGCATCACACAGACAGGATTCTCAATGAGCATATGAGTATGAAATGCTCCTATTTCACAGAAATCTTACGCACCTTATTGCCCTGATGAACAATATATACGCCCGGAGCAAGATTATCAACGGCCGCACCTACGTAGATTCCTGAAAGGTTATAAACGCTTACGGGCTGATTCTCGTCAAAGTCTGATATCAGCTCCTCTACGCCGGACTCCGCTGCAAATTCCGCAAAAATCCATCTTTATGCTAACCTAAGTTAAAAGTAAACATACTCTAATAAAATTTCGATAAAAAAGGTGAAATATTTTGAATTGTAATTAAATTGATTTAAATTTGCGAATAAAAGCAAGCGAAAAGGTTATTTATTGTCAACAAATCCGTTTGCGTTTTGACAAGAAGCCCTGATATATACTATCACTTACCTCTTCTTTCGACCTGCGACCGATGATGACACACCATCGGCAGTCGTAACCGGACAAAGCGATCAATATATAGGAGATTATATATAATACCATTTAAATACAAACAATAATAACTTTAAAATCAGTATTTATGAAAAAAATTCTACTTTCTTTAGTTACTGCGGGCGCAGCAACTTTCAGCGCCGGCGCTGAAAAAGTCGTTTTCATCGCGTCAGACGCATTCAAATTCTACGATGGTGATGCCCAGACAATAGTCAATATTCCCAACGGATATTACCTCACCACATCTAATGACCGCGCTCCCGAGAAAGCTATTAAAAAGTCTTTGTCAAGCAGTGTCATTAAGATTGATGCATCAGGTGCCGGAGATTTTGGATTCAAAACTGTTTCAAAAGAAAACAAATGTTACTCTACATCCGGCAGCTGGAGATGGTATACGAATCAGGGCATGACATTCACTCCCGCCAAAGGCATTACCATGAAAGGCATTAAAATCAGAAGCCAGAGGTTTACAGCTAAAACTACTCCGGGCAATTATGTATTCCCTTTCACAAAGAATCCAGAAGACACAAAGATGGATGTTTCGAATGTGGAGAATATAATCCTTTCCGCTGAATTGAATTCGGCTGAGGCAATGGTACTACAGCCAACAGGACAGCTCCGCTGCTTTTACATTGAAGTTGAATACGAAGGAACACTCGCCCAGCCTTCAATGCCTGATTGCTCTGCACGCAAGCCTTTTGTAGCGGCTGATGAAGAGCTTGTTCTCAATTCAGATACAGGCGCGGATATTTACTATACGCTTGACGGCTCAGTTCCCACAACTTCTTCGACAAAATACTCTTCTCCTTTCAAACTGACCGAAGATTGTGTTCTTCGCGCAATAGCTGTCAAAGACGGAGTGGAAAGTTTCCCATTCTATGCAGAGTATTTTCAGATTCCTGCCGGCACTAAAGTCGACGAATTCGATATGAGCAACTGGGAGTCATTGACCAAGAAAGACGGTTCTGAATTCAAGGCGGCGGATTTCCTTAAAAAGGATACAGATACAGAACCCTGCAACATGTGGATAAACATGAACGGTGTGGAACTTGCCGGAGCAAGCGGTTCTCTTCTCTCATTCAAGGATGTCGGAGACAAACAGACTCAGATTTTCAAGTCATGGACTTTCGGCAACGTTGTTGAATACAGACCGAATGATGCCGCCAACACGTTTACTGCTACAGTTCCGGAGGGATGCACATTATCAAACGTTGTTATCGTAGGATCAAACATCGCAGACACCGAGACACCATTGAAGCTGGCAGATGGAGAAAAAGGGACATTCGCATTATCCCCTATAAACAAAGCCAACGCGATATGGAAAGCAGGTGACAACGAACTTTCTGCGATTACATTTGCAGGAGGCACATATATAGATCAGATATATGTCATTTACAAAGAAAACGAAAGCGGCAGCGGAGTCGCCGGCATCGAGGCAGACGAGAACGCACCCGTGGAGTATTACAATCTGCAGGGTGTACGAGTAGCCAGCCCGGAGAAGGGTCTCTACATTGTGAAGCAGGGCAACAAAGTTGAAAAGCGCTTCATTAAATAACTGAGCAATCAGATCCTTGGGAAAGGAGGGAGCCGCCATGCGGTTCCCTCCTTTTCTCGTTCATCCCCATCCCATCTCGCCCTATCACGCCCCATCCAGCCCCATCTCACCCTATCTCACCCCATCACCCCAGAACCACATCGAGCAGCATCATCAGCAGGAAACCGACGGCGAAGCCAACGGTGCCCATATTCGAGTGGCTGCCTTCCTGCGTCTCGGGTATCAGTTCCTCGACCACGACATACATCATCGCTCCGGCGGCAAACGCCAGCAGATAGGGAAGTATCGGCAACACCACGGACGCAAGCAGAATTGTGACTGCGGCGGCAATCGGTTCGACGACGCCGCTCAGCGCCCCGATGACAAACGATTTGCGACGGCTGTTGCCCGCCATGCGCAGCGGCATCGACACTATCGCCCCTTCCGGAAAGTTCTGTATCGCGATACCCAGCGAGAGAGCAAGAGCCGCAGCCATAGGCAAAAAGGCGTTATGCTCCAGCGCGGCGGCAAGCGCCGCTCCTACCGCCATACCTTCCGGAATATTATGCAGCGTCACCGCGAAAACGAGTTTGGCTGTACGCGACAATCCGCTTCTCGGACCTTCGCTCATGCCGCCGTCGATATGCTGATGCGGCACGACCATGTCGAGCGACAGCAGAAACAGTATGCCGACGGCAAAACCGACAATCGAAGGTATCACACTCGCTATCCCCTCCTTGCCGGTCATTTCCATAGAGGGTATAAGCAGAGACCACACAGAGGCGGCGACCATAACACCGGCGGCGAACCCGGTGAGTGTTTTCTGCAGCAACTGCGGCATTTCGCGCCGCATCAGAAACACACACGCCGCTCCCAGTGCCGTTCCGGCGAACGGCAACATCAGACCAATTGCAAGACCATTCATATTATTATAACATTCTGACCGCCTCCCTGAGTTCAGGGAGACGTGCAAGGCGGCACAGAAGAAGGTATGACCCGATGCCGAGCAGAAGACCTCCGCCCAATTGAATCAGTCCAGCCATGTTTGCCGACAGGGAAGACAACCACCCCGAGAGACCTGCGGCATAGAGAGCCACCGCGACAACGAGGCATGACACGCCCGCGATCGCCATTGACGGGAGCAGGTCTCTGACCATAGCCCGCACGCTGAAGCCCGCCGCACGCCGTAGAATCAGCAGCGACACGACATAGGTGACAACCGAAGCCGCAAGCTGCCCCCACACCAGCAGCGGAACACTGCCGAACCAGACAGTCGACAGGATCGCCGCAAGAATCAGCAGATCCTTTGCCACCTCAAGCGCGAACAACCGCCGTCCGTAGCCGAGCGCGAGAAGATAATTGCTGTAAAGCGAAGTCAGCACCACAAATATCCCTCTTACCGTCAGTATCTGGAAAAGAATTATCGCTGCATCCCATTTATGTCCGAAAAGGGAATGGAACAACGGCGCGCCGAGCACAGCGATACCACCCATGACCGGGAAAAGGACAAACGCCGTGAAACGGTTGATTTTCGTCACGTAGCGACGGAAAGTCTCCCCGTCATCCTGCACCTTCGACAGCAGCGGCACGAACGAAGAGGTGAGAATCTGCGATATCGAGGCGCTCCCCATTTTGCTCCATTTGTCAGCCTGCGTATAGAAGCCGAGAGAAGAAAGGTTATAGAAAGCGCCGATTATGAATGAATATATATTCTGACACAAAGTATTAAGCGTTGAAGAGGAGAAGACGCTCAACCCTATCCGCCATATTTTTTTCAGCGAGTCGAGATGAAACCCGGCTGTCGGAAGCCATCCCCCGGTGATCCAGAGCCATGCCGACTTGACAGCAGCGAGAGCCACCGACTGCCACACCAGCGCCCACGGCCCCCACCCCTCCACGGCAAGCCACACACCCAACGCCCCCGACACCGTGAGCCCGATGATGTTGGAAACCGCAATCTGCTTTACATCCATCCGTTTCATCAGACGGTTGGTCTGCACAATGGCAAGACCGTTGAGGATGAAGGTGAGAAACATCACCTTCGAAAGAGGTATGAGCCTACGGTCTCCCTGAAAAATGTCGGCTATAAGGGGGGCGCAGAAGAAAAGGACGGCATATACCGCCACACTAACCGCAAGGTTGAACCAGAACACCGTGGAATAATCCCGCTCATCGGGATCCTTGCGCTGCAGCAGCGCCGCCCCGAAACCGCTGTCCACAAACAGTATGGCAAAAGCCTGAAACACCAGCAACGCGCCCACAAGACCGAAATCCTCCGGAGTGAGGATATTGGCGAGCACAACACCGACCACGGCATAGAGCAGCTGGGATGAAACGCGGTCTACCGCGTTCCATTTCAGCGTACTTGCCGTTTTCTGTTTGAGAATGCTTTCCTCCGCCACTGTTCAGTATTTTTTCGTGTTGTCCGGATGAGACCGGGGAATCACTCAAGAGGAAGAACCTTGCCCCCTCCCACTTTCTTTATTTCCGGATTACCCTTGTACTGGATTTTAGTGGTGCCGATGCCGCGCACGTCAAGCTTCTTCACCGGCCAGCAGGTAATGTCGCCTGTGCCGAGAATCGAGCACTTCACCGCCATCGCCTCCAGCCCTTCAGCCTCGATCAGTCCGGTGCCCACCATCTTGAAAGCCGCCTTGTCCGCCTTTCCGGTAAGTATTATCGTACCCTTGCCCGTAGCGAGATGCGCCTCGGCGTTTCCCGTCTGTATGTCTTCGGCTATGATGCGTCCGTTGCCGATCTGCTTTGCCGTGAACGCCGGCACGGCTATAGTGTTGCAGACCGTCGCGGTAAATTCAGATGAATTCTCGATTTCAGTCAGATAATCCGAATATACATACAGCACAGGCAAGGCGGGGTTGTTGACATCCTCCGTGTTCACCTGAATGCGGAGCTTCCCCTTGCTGTTGGTGAATATAAAGGCATTGGCAAACTCCTCCTCGCCGGTGAAGACAGCCATGCCGGTGGAGTCCGGCACAGAGCGGTAAACCACATTGACGTTGTCCGTAATCTTAATCCTGTCGAAACGACCCACATCCAGACGATATGTCCGTTCCTGAGCCAGAGCTGGCAGCACCGCCGCCAGCATCAACATAAAAGCTACTGTCTTTTTCATAATTTCCAAGTATAAGATGATTTTTCGACTATAACAAATCTGATTATTGAAAACTTCCTGACCATGCATCTGAAAAAAATGTCATCAGGAGTCTTCCCGATTGCCGAAGAATGTTTCGGATATATGGTCGAGAAGATCGAACAGCTCCTTCTCCGTTTCCGCACGCAGCAGCTTAATGCGCGTTTCGCGGAAATTGGGAATACCCTTGAAGAGAGGCGTCGCGGCGAGATGACGGCGGATGTGCAGAATGCCGCGATACTCGTCGATGCGGTCGATGCTCTCGCGTATCTGCCGACGCAATATGTCGAACTTCGCCGTATCGGAAAGAGGCTCGTATTTCCCCTTCTCAAGATACTGGCGGACTTCCCTGAATATCCATGGCGCGCCGATAGCCCCCCTGCCTATCATGATGCCGTCTACACCGAAGCGGTCGAAAGCCTCCGCCGCACCTTCCGGCGACGTTATGTCTCCATTGCCGATTACAGGAATCTCCATGCGGGGGTCATTCTTCAGCTCCCCGATCAGCGACCAGTCCGCCTGTCCGGTATACATCTGCGAGCGTGTGCGTCCGTGCACCGTCAGCGCCTTTATGCCGCAGTCCTGCAGTCTCGGTCCCAGATCAGTGATGATTTTGTTCTCGCAATCCCAGCCGAGGCGCGTCTTCACCGTGACAGGAATATCAACAGCATCCACCACACGCCGGGTTATCTCAAGCATCTTGGGTATGTCACGGAGCATCCCCGCTCCCGCGCCTTTCCCCGCCACCTTCTTCACCGGACACCCGAAATTGATGTCGAGGATGTCGGGGCGAGCCTGTTCCACGATCTTCGCCGCCTCGACCATAGCCTCCGGCTCGCGTCCGTAAATCTGTATTGCCACCGGGCGTTCGGCATCGTTGATGTCGAGCTTGCGCGTCGTTGACTTTATATCGCGGATAAGCGCTTCCGCCGACACGAACTCCGTATAGACCGAAGCCGCCCCCATTTCGCGACATATCAGACGAAACGAAGGATCCGTCACATCCTCCATCGGGGCAAGCGACACCGGCTTGTCTCCAAGATCAACATTGGCTATTTTCATTTGTATGCTTATTCCGTTTTAAGTACTTATTGTCGTTGTCATAATAATATCCGCCGGCTTTCGGCACTTGTCTGTCAGCTGTCCATAGAACAGCGTCATACGAGCGACAAAGTTGAGAGTCCTCCGGCAAGTATCATCTGCGCTGCCTCCTGCATCGCCTCGGGTGTCAGGGAACGTATGCGCTCCGCCGTATAATCTATATCGTGGATCTCACCGTAATACATAAGGCTTTTAGCCAATGACATAGCGCGGCTCTCGCGGTGCTCGCCGCTCATGATCAGCTGCCCGCAGTATTGGTCGCGGACACGAGCGAAAGCCCTCGGCGACAACGGAGACTGTGCAAGACGGTCCAGTTCGCCAGATATTATGGCGCGGCAACGCGCCACAGCATCCTTGTCACAGCCGTAATACACAAGCAGCACACCCGTATCGCTCATCAGGGCGACATTGCTCTCGACGGTATACACCAGTCCGCGGCGGTCGCGCATCTCCATGTTCAGACGCGAGTTCATGCATGGTCCTCCCAGATAGTTGTTGAGCAGGAACAGAGCATGCCTGCGTGAATCGCCGCGTCCGAAAAGGCGGCATCCTGTTATGCAGTTCGCCTGATGGCTTGACCGCACACGCGTCTCGTTGAAGACCTCCACCGCAGGCGCAGCCTCGCGCAGGAGCGGTTCCGAATCAAACGTCATGTCACCGAAATATTTCTCCACAAGACGGATATTGCGTTCCGGATCGCCCGGATCGGCGCAGTATATCACCATATTCCGCGGCGTATAGTTAGCATCGATAAAACCGCGTCCGTCTGCCGATGACAATCCTCTCACACTCTCAGGTGTGCCCAATATGTTGTGGGCAAGACCCGAACCGGCATAAATCAATTCCTCAAACTCGTCATATACCGAGTCCGAAGGACTGTCGCGATATGAATGGATCTCCTCCACGATCACCTCCTTCTCCTTTTCTATCTCATTGGCAGGGAAAGAGGCATTCTTCACAAGATCTGAGATAAGTTCGAAAGACCTTGCGGCATAACCTGCGGGAGCGTTGGTATAAATCATCGTCTCCTCCTTCGTGGTGTAGGCGTTAAGTTCTCCGCCGATGGTCTCCATGCGCCCTGCGATGTGGCAGCTTCGGCGATGGCGCGTGCCCTTGAATATGGTATGTTCCACAAAATGGGCAAGACCCTCCTTGTCGGCGGATTCGTCACGACTGCCGGCATTGACCATCGCGCCGATATACGACACGTTGCCCTCTGCCTTGACAGCCACTACCCTCAGTCCGTTGGAAAGAGTGTGAATATGATACTTTTCACTATCCTTGACAATCATACGATATTACAATCATAAATAACCCGTCCGCCACAACACCGCGGACGCATTCAATCTGCAAAGATAACTAAAAAAACGCGGTTTTCCGCACCATGTCGCCATCGTATTAAAGAATTATTTCCGTAATTGGGAATTATTCACTAATTTTGCACCGCCTTACCGTATTTAGACAATGATAACAGGAACAGGTTTAGATAACAGGAACAGGTTTACAATTGAATTGAAATTTGAATTGAATAAAAACTATTTCTTTAGATAATGAAAGCATATGTATTTCCGGGCCAGGGTGCCCAGTTCGTAGGCATGGGCAAGGACCTCTACGACAACAATCCCGAAGCAAAGGAACTTTTTGAAAAAGCAAATGAAATTCTCGGCTTCCGCATCACCGACATGATGTTCGAGGGCACAGAAGATGACCTGAAACAGACTAAGGTGACTCAGCCTGCAATCTTCCTCCACAGCGTATTGCTCGCCAAGAGCCTCGGTGACGAATTCAAGCCAGACATGGTCGCCGGCCATAGTCTTGGTGAGTTCTCGGCACTCGTCGCTGCCGGCGCACTCAGTTTCGAAGAGGGGCTGAAGCTCGTTTCGAAACGCGCCCACGCCATGCAGAAAGCATGCGAACTGCGTCCCTCGACAATGGCAGCCGTCCTCGCGCTTCCCGATGACAAGGTCGAGGCTCTCTGCGCCGAGATTGATGATATCGTGGCTCCAGCCAACTACAACTGTCCCGGACAGGTGGTAATCTCCGGAACAATGGAGGGTATCGACGCGGCTTGCGAGAAAATGCTTGCGGCAGGTGCGAAACGCGCCATGAAACTTAAAGTCGGAGGTGCTTTCCACAGCCCCCTCATGCAGCCCGCCCAGGAGGAACTCGCCGAAGCTATCGCGGAGGCTGAGTTCAGCACTCCCGTATGTCCCGTTTACCAGAACGTTGACGGCAAGCCGCATACTGACCCCGAAGAAATAAAGGCAAACCTCATCAAGCAGCTCACAGCTCCTGTGCGCTGGACATATGACGTAGAGGCAATGATCGCCGATGGCGCCGATGAATTCATCGAGCTGGGTCCCGGCGCAGTGCTTCAGGGTCTTGTAAAGAAAATCAACCGCGGAGTGGCGACTTCCGGCAAACAGTAATCAGAGACAATAATGAATATCGCGATAGTAGGAGCGAGCGGCGCCGTAGGACAGGAGTTCCTGCGCGTGCTTGACGAGCAGAATTTCCCCATCGACAACCTGCGGCTCTTCGGCTCGAAGAGAAGCGCCGGGCAGACCCGCGCCTTCAGAGGGAAAGAATACGTGATCGAGGAACTCACCCGTGATTCCGACTTCACAGGCACCGACATTGCCTTCACCTCTGCCGGTGCCGGCACATCAAAAGAATTTGCCGATGTCATCACGCGCCACGGCACACTGATGATCGACAACAGTTCGGCGTTCCGCATGGATGACGATGTGCCTCTGGTCGTGCCTGAAGTCAACGGCGAGGATGCCCTCAACCGTCCGCGCAACATCATCGGTAATCCCAACTGCACCACCATCCAGATGGTGGTGGCACTGAAGCCGATCGAGAACCTCAGCCATATACGCCGCGTGCGTGTCGCCACGTATCAGGCGGCAAGCGGCGCAGGCGCGGCAGCCATGGACGAGCTGAGACACCAGACAGCGCAGCTGAGCCGCGGCGAGGAACCCACTGTGGAGAAATTCAAGTATCAGCTTGCGTACAACGTGATTCCCCATGTGGATGTTTTCACTGAAAACGACTACACCAAGGAGGAGATGAAAATGTTTAACGAGACCCGGAAGATCATGCATTCCGACATACGCGTATCTGCGACATGCGTCCGCGTGCCTGTTCTACGTGCCCACAGCGAGGCTATCTGGGTCGAGACAGAGACTCCGCTGACCACCGAAGAGGTTCGTCGCGCATTCGGACAGGCACCCGGTCTGGTTGTGATGGAAGAGAATGCAGAGGGAGAGAAATACTATCCCATGCCACTTTTCATCGCCGACAAGGATCCCGTGTATGTGGGACGCCTTCGCAAAGACCTCTGCGATGACTGCGGACTAAGTTTCTGGGTGGTAGGCGACCAGATCAAGAAAGGTGCGGCTCTCAACGCAGTGCAGATAGCCCAGTGGCTTCTCGCCAACGACCCCCGCTTCAAGAACTGACCCCTCCAGACGCACAGATACAATGAAGGCGTGTCGCTCACCGCGACACGCCTTCATTGTATCTGTGCTTGATTGTATCAGGCGCGTTTGCTGTCGCGGATGAGATAGATGATGAGGAGCGCGTATGCCACGCAGCCCAGAATCTGAGTCAGCTGCTCGGAACCGGGGGTGGTGTATTCGAAACCGGCAAAACGGGTTATTGCCGCGAAGACCCCGAAGAGGGCGCCGCCGGCGATAAGACCGGAAGAGATGAGTGTGCCACGGTCGCGGCGGGCATCGTTCACCTTCTTGTCTTTCGATGAATTGGATACGAAATATGAAACCGCACCACCGACAAGCATCGGTGTATTGAGCGACAACGGAATGAACATACCGAGGCAGAAAGCCAGTGCCGGCACGCCAAGCCAGTTGAGAATCAACGCCAGAATAGCACCTACCATATAAAGAATCCAAGGAGTCTCGCCACCCATCATGAGCGGTTCGATAACTTTCGCCATGGCGTTTGCCTGAGGTGCTACGAGAGCATTGTCGCCGGTGAAACCGTAAACCTTGTTGAGCACGATGATCACACCGCCAACGGTCGCTGCCGAAACGAGAGTGCCGAGGAATTTCCATGTCTCCTGCTTTTTGGGCGTTGTGCCGAGCCAGTAACCGATCTTGAGGTCGGTGACAAATCCGCCAGCCATGGAAAGCGCGGTACAGACCACACCTCCGATCACCATGGAAGCCACGATGCCCGAGGTGCCGCTGAGTCCGATTGAAACAAATATCGCCGAAGCAACGATAAGAGTCATGAGCGTCATGCCCGACACAGGATTGGAGCCTACGATAGCAATAGCGTTTGCCGCCACTGTGGTGAAGAGGAACGCGATGACCGTAACCACAAGCCACGCCACAAGCGCCTGCCAGAGAGTATGTATGACTCCTAACCAGAAGAACACAAACACTGCGATCAGAGCAAGCGCGATGAAGAAGACGACGTGTTTCATAGAGATGTCGAGCTGCCAGCGCACAGGCTTTTCGCCGCTCTTGGCTCCTCCCTTGAACTCACGTCCCGCCAGACCGACCGCCTGACGGATGATGGGCCATGATTTCACGATTCCTATCACTCCTGCCATTGCGATGCCGCCGATGCCGATCATACGGGCGTAGTCTTTGAAGAGCGCATCGGGCGACATTGCCTGAAACTCAGGGCTGCCGTAAGTGCCAAGCAGCGGTATGATGATCCACCACACGAATATCGAGCCGGCGAAAATCACAAAAGCGTATTTGAGACCTACTATATATCCGAGACCGAGAAGCGCGGCGCCGGTGTTGCAGCTGAGCACGAGTTTTGTCTTCTCCGCTATTGTCTGTCCCCATGCCGACGCTGTTGAGGTGACGGTTTCCGCCCACCATCCGAACGTGGCGACGATGTAGTCGTAGATACCGCCGATAAGAGAGGCGATGACAAGAGTCTTTGCCTGACCTCCGCTTTCGGCGCCCGCCGACTGCTGACCCGAAACGAGCACCTGCGTGGTTGCCGTCGCCTCCGGGAAGGGATACTTGCCGTGCATATCCTTCACGAAATATTTACGGAAGGGTATGAAGAAGAGAATGCCCAGGATTCCGCCCAACAGCGAACTGAGGAATATCTGATAGAATTCCACCATGATGTCGGGATAGGTAGCCTGAAGGATAAACAGAGCCGGAAGGGTGAATATGGCGCCTGCCACTATCACTCCCGAACAAGAGCCTATCGACTGGATGATCACATTCTGCCCGAGGGAATTTTTCTTCTTCAGAGCGTTGCTGAGACCCACCGCGATAATGGCGATAGGAATGGCGGCCTCAAACACCTGCCCTACTTTCAGTCCGAGATAAGCTGCCGCCGCACTGAACACAACAGCCATCAACAGACCCATGCCCACGGAATAGGGAGTCACCTCCTTCTGGTCGTGAGCTGGTTTCATCACCGGGACGTACTGTTCGTCTTTCGCAAGCTCGCGGAAGGCGTTTTCCGGCAGTCCGGTGTCGGTGGTGTAGACTTCTTCGTTTTCTTTCATAAAATATCTGTCAGGTTAAGTAGTTGATAAATGTCAAATCCGCAAGCAAGTATTCGGATTTACTTTCACCCTGATGCGGTTTAAATTCGAATACATGAACTCGTCTTGACTTATTTACGAAAGTAAAAAATAATGATATTGTTAATTCTTTTCTCAACCTCGGAAATATCTCGCTGATGTCAAGAAAAAATAAGTCAAGACGAGTTCCATGCTTATTTGCTGCGAATATAAGAATAAAATATTTCTTAACCAAATTAAACCTTTATATACATTCGGAGTCAAAGAAATTCGGAAGCTGTTTCATTTGGAAACTGTCTTTATACACCCAAAAAAGAGGTGACGCATTTTAGAAGTTGTTAAAAAGTAATGAAAATTAGGTTATTTCTGATGGCGGGAATGGTTGCGCTCCCTGCCATTTTGTGTGCAAAAGGCACAGTGACAGGTAAAATCTTAAACAAAGCCACCGGCGAGCCGATGGACTTCGTGACAGTGCAGGTATTCGATTCCACGGGCAAGAAACCGTTTCAGATCGTAGCGTCTTCCGACAGCGAGGGCAAGTTCACTCTTCCGAACCTCTCGGACGGCTCATATGTAATCAAGATAATGAATGTCGGCAGCGTCAACCAGGAACGTCCCGTGAATATCTCCGGGAGCAACATCGACCTCGGCACCATCAACCTTGTAGACGACTCAAAGGTGCTGAAAGAAGTGATTGTAGAGGGTATACGCAGCCAGATGCGGTTCGAGCTTGACCGCAAGGTGTTTACCGTAGACGCGAATATCGCGGCTGCAGGACAGAGCGCGAGTGAGTTACTTGAATCCATTCCATCGGTAGAGGTAGATCAGGACGGCGAGGTGTCACTGCGCGGAAACAGCTCTGTAACAATCTGGATCAACGGCAAGGATTCGGGACTCACAGCCGACAACCGCGCACAGATTCTGGAACAGATCCCGGGTGAAAGCATCGACCGCATAGAGGTCATAACCAACCCCTCGGCAAAATACAGTCCGGAAGGAACAGCGGGCATCATCAACATCATCCTAAAAAAAGACAGACGCGGGGGATATTTCGGAAGCGCGGAAATAGGGGGAAACACCCGGGGTGGCGGAAACGTATCGGCAAATATCAACTATAACACAGGGAAGTGGGACACCTTCGCCTCCATAGGCTTCAGAATGCGCCATGGCAAAGGTGGTTCCGAGACACGCCGCACCTTCGATGACGGCACTTTCACCAACTCCGACGGCGACAGCCGCTCACACGGCAACAATCTCTTCTTCCGTCTGGGTGCAACATACCATCTCACAGATAAAGACGAGTTTTATGTCAACGGATTCGGCATGTTCGGACGCCGCTACGGAAAGACAACAACCGAATACACCGCCAATCGCCCCGACCACTGGCTCAGCGACCTTCAGATCTCACGAAACCACGGAGAATCCAAAGGCGCGCATGTGGAATGGGGATATACGCACCGATGGAACGACAATCATTCGCTGGAGACAATGGTCAGCTTCAACCACTGGGGCGGTCCGTCGTGGAACTCATACGGCGAGACCGAAACCTGGGCAGACAATTCGACCACGGAGCAATACCGCGAACAGTCCATGCCCATCAACGTCAACTCCTGGGAGGCTAAGGTCGACTATACCAACAAACTGAACGACTGGCTGAAACTCGAAGCCGGATACAACGGCAACTACAGCCACGAGAATACCCCGAACACCACAATGAGACTCAGCCCCGACGGAACGCTGAAGACTGACGAAAGCCTCTTCAACCGCTTCATCTATTCCAACAACGTGTCGGCGCTTTACGTAACTCTCGGAGGGAAGATAAAGGATTTCAGTTTCTCTGCCGGAGTCCGTTCTGAATCGTGGCAGGTAAGAAGCCGCTCGCTCGAATACGGTCAGAACCGCGAGGATGTGCCGGAATTCAAAAAGAATTTCTTCGCCCTCTTCCCCTCCTTGTTCTTATCATATTCTCTCCCCAAAGACAATGAGATCCAGATCAACTACACCCGACGCATACGCCGTCCGTGGGGTGGACAGCTGAATTCGTTCCACAATGTTTCCGACCCCACAAGCGTGTCATATGGAAATCCGGAACTTGAGCCGCAATACTCCAACTCCTTCGAGCTTAACTATCTGAAGAGCTGGACATACCACATGATTTCCTTCTCGGCTTACGTCAGGACTGCCGACAACATGATCAACCGTATTGCATATATGGACAACAACGTGATGTATTCGACATTCGCGAATGTGTCGAAGATGGCGAACTCAGGGTGCGAGATAATATTCAAGAACTCACTCTTCCGCAGCAAGCTCGACCTGACCACGACAGTGAATCTCTACAACAACCATATCAGCGGATGGAGCTATGACTTCCCGACGGAAAGCGGCAACATAGCGCATCTGTCCAACGAAAAGCAAAACAGCTTCGCATGGGACGCGCGCCTTATGGCAAACGTAAAACTCCCGTTGGGCATCTCATTTCAGGCGACAGGGCGTTACGCTTCCGAGCAGAAAGAGGCACAGGGTGCGAGACAAGGAGGATGGAGCGTGGACGCCGGATTACGCAAAATCGCGGGCAACTGGTCGTTCTCCCTCAATTGCCGCGATATATTCGACTCCCGCAAATGGAAGAGCACCATCTACGGACCCGGATACACACAGACCTCCAAACGCTGGCGCATGGGACGTGTGCTCGGTCTTACTATAAAATACTCCTTCGGCAACATGAAGTCGAACAAAAGAGGGAGTCGCGACAACTCCGGCGAACCCATGGGAGGCTCCGGCTATGACGAAGGAATGGATTAACCCGGGGCACGATGTTTTAAGAAACACCCCCTATAGATTGAAATAGAAAGTGCCGGTAGGCAATACGGTATAGAAGGAGTATTCCACACCCCGCAGATAATAATCGGTATTATACGCCGGAGCGTCAACTCCCCTGTCCCACATATCGGTCCAAGGATTCCAGGCGTTCAATACGTTGACCACGTATTGGACGCCGTTGTATTGATAGCTGACCGTAAGCGGGAGCACACGCCAGATTCCCTGAGCGTCATATCCGCAGGCGACAACCCTTGTCACCCCTTGTTCCGGAATCACAGGCGACTGGTTTACAACGATTGTCGGCCCGCTGTTCCAGCCGCTGTTCCACGGACTGCCCCAGTTGCCCTGAAACGATGGACCCGGGTTCCATCCGATACCGTTTGGGGGAGCCATGGGATGCCCGATGTCAGGGCGGAAGCTGCCGCCTGCTCCCGGCGCCGGCAGACTGTTCTGAGCCACTGCTCCGACAGAGCACACCGCAAGCAGCACCGTCGCCAGGCAAGCGTCAAACGCCATGCCTGCTCTCTTCCAAAAAAATAATTTATGCGTTTTCATAGCCAATATCCTTTAATTTAATATTATAACAAACGAACGCCCCGATTTCCTTCGAGGATGTGTCATAATAGCCCGTCTGGGTCGTTGGCTGAATGATTCGGCTTCGGTCATTGACGAAAACACAATGAAATGCACATTGTACGGTCTTTTTTTGCCGATGTTAAAAATTTTCGGTAAATTTGCGTGTTAAATGCCGCTGTTTACGGAAGCTACGGTGCATCCGCGCCTGAATCCAGCATCCTTTGTTAGAAGCGGCGTTGAAAAACCAGCAAGGCAATAACAGAAATTTGTAAATAAACAGACTCAATCATAACAGAGCAATGGCAAAACAGGAAGATGTTTTCAAGACAATCATAGCCCATGCAAAAGAATATGGGTTCGTATTTCAATCAAGCGAAATCTACGACGGGCTCTCTGCCGTGTATGACTACGGACAGAACGGTGTGGAGCTGAAAAACAATATCAAACGTTACTGGTGGGAGGCGATGACAATGCTTCACGACAACATTGTCGGCATTGATTCCGCCATATTCATGCACCCCACAATCTGGAAAGCATCAGGACACGTGGACGCATTCAACGATCCTTTGATTGACAACAAGGATTCAAAGAAACGCTATCGCGCCGATGTGCTCATCGAAGATGAAATAGCCAAATTCGAAGAAAAGATAAACAAGGAAGTCGCCAAGGCTGCAAAACGTTTCGGAGAGAGTTTCGACGAAGCCATGTTCCGTCAGACAAATCCTCGCGTGCTTGAACACCAGCGCAAACGCGATGAGCTTCACAACCGTTTCTCAGAGGCAATGAACGCCAATGACCTCGCGGAGCTCAAACAGATTATCCTTGACTACGAAATAGCAGATCCGATAAGCGGCACACGCAACTGGACCGATGTGCGCCAGTTCAATCTCATGTTCAAGACCGAGATGGGTTCCACTGCCGACGGCGCGATGGACGTCTATCTTCGTCCGGAGACAGCCCAGGGTATTTTCGTCAACTACCTCAACGTGCAGAAAACAGGTCGCATGCGGCTTCCTTTCGGCATAGCCCAGATAGGCAAGGCATTCCGCAACGAGATTGTCGCCCGCCAGTTCATCTTCCGCATGCGTGAGTTCGAGCAGATGGAGATGCAATTCTTCGTGCGCCCGGGAGAAGAACTGAAATGGTTTGATTTCTGGCGTCAGACGCGCCTCAAATGGCACAAGAACCTCGGTCTGGGAGATAGCAAATACCGCTTCCACGACCATGAGAAGCTTGCCCACTACGCCAACGCGGCAACAGACATCGAATTCGAAATGCCTTTCGGCTTCAAGGAGGTGGAGGGAATTCATTCCCGTACGAACTTCGACCTTTCGCAGCATGAGAAATTCTCCGGTAAAAAAATACAATATTTCGATCCGGAACTCAACGAAAGTTACGTTCCTTATGTTATAGAGACATCAATAGGTGTGGACCGTATGTTCCTCAGCGTGCTCTGCAGTTGCTACGAAGACCAGGATCTCGGCAACGGCGACCGTCGCGCAGTGCTGCACTTCCCTGCACCCATAGCACCGGTGAAATGCGCTGTCCTGCCGTTGGTGAAGAAAGACGGACTGCCGGAGAAGGCACGCGAGATACAGCATCGCCTGCGTTTCGACTTCACTTGCCAGTATGACGAAAAAGATTCCATCGGCAAGCGCTACCGCCGTCAGGATGCCATAGGCACCCCATACTGCATCACCGTCGACCATCAGACACTTGAAGACGGAACTGTAACACTCCGCGAACGCGATTCGATGGATCAGAGACGTCTCAGTGTCGATGAACTGGAGAAAATATTATCGGAAGAAGTAAGCCTGAACAGTCTTCTGCGCAAGCTGCTTTGACCATACACCCCGGGCAGCGAAGGCTGCTCCCAAAAATTTTGAATTATGAAATTCCTGAAGGAAACTATCATCGCATTCGTTGCAGTGCTTGCAATGACCTCTCTCTCGTCGTGCAATTACAACAGTCTTGTTGAAAAGCAGCAGCAGGTTGATCAGAGCTGGGCACAGGTCGAGAACCAGTATCAGAGACGCGCCGACCTGATTCCCAACATAGTGAATACTGTCAAGGGATATGCTGAGCATGAAAGCAGCACTCTGGAGGCTGTGACCAACGCCCGCGCAGGTCTGACAAAAGCCTATGATGCCGCCCAGTCTGTGGAGAACCCGCAGGAGAACATCGAGCAATACCAGCAGGCACAAAGTGCCCTCAAAGGCGCGCTCGACATATATGTGAACGCCGTCCGCGAGGCATATCCCGACCTGAAGGCAAACACCAACTTCATGGCTTTGCAGACTGAACTGGAGGGTACGGAAAACCGGATCTCTACCGAACGCAAGCGTTACACGGAGGCGGTGATGGATTACAACACAAGCATCAAGAAATTTCCGACTAACATATATGCCGGGTGGTTCGGCTTCAAGGAGAAACCTCAGTTCAAGGCTGAAGCAGGGGCGCATAAAGCCCCTGAAGTGAAATTCTGACACTTGACACGAGGATTGCATTTTTATCTTAACACGCTTAATTACAAACAACTGTCTCAATTACAGGATTGAGACAGTTGCAACAACAACGACAACAGATATATGAAGAAATCTCTATATTTTCTTCCGCTGATAGCAATGGTTTTCACCGGATGTCTCAGTGAAGATGAAGAGCCGGACTATGTGGAATGGAAGAAACAGAACGAGGAATATGTGACCAAAATGGAGGAGCTCACCGAAAACGGAGAGAAAGTCTACACCAAGGTCGTTCCCGAGTGGGCACCCAATGACTTTGTCCTCATAAAATGGCACAACGACAGATCGCTCACTGAGAAGAATCTCAAGCCGCTGAGCAACTCTACCGTAAACATCAAATATGAGATGGAGGACATCAACGGCAAATATCTGGGTGATTCCTACAGCATGACCCAATATGGCGACAGCATCTACCAAAGCATGCCCAACGAGAATATCATAGGTATGTGGGTGGCAATGACATCGCTTCATGTAGGGGACTCCGTGACACTCGTCATCCCCGCCGGTTCCGCCTACGGTTCGGCATCGCGCAGTCCTATCGAGCCTTTCTCCACACTCATCTATCACATGAAGATGAAAGGCGTTCCCAAATACGAGAAATAACTACCAGACTTCGATCATGAACAAAAACCTTTTTCCTACACTGGCGGCAGGACTTATCCTCTGTTCAGGCATGGCATCCGCCTACACTCTGACCAAATTCAAATCTTCTCCGGCTGTCAGGCTGAACACACCCGTGCTTCCCGACAGCCTTCAGAAAGAGAACGCATTCTCTGCCGAACAGCTGCTGGGCGCGCGCACTCCGCTGACGCTTCGCGACGAAATGGCAGACTGGACAACTGTGGTTCCGGACACCTCCGGAAGAGTCATTCTTCCCAAGGCTGTCGGCAAACCCGAACTGCGAACCTACACAACCCGCCTGCGTGCGACGGAATTTGCAAAAGGGAAGCTCGTCCTTAAGTCCACATCAATGGGCGATGTTTTCGTAAACGGTGTGTCTGTAGCGAAAAAGAGTGTTGCTGATTCCATCCCCGCCGAGGCAAGCGGAGCTGTTACCCTCAACCCTGAAGCCGACTATGAAATCCAGCTCAATATCGTATCTATGCCGGATGACAAAAGTGCGCCGGACTTCAGACTGGAGTTTGTTCCCGACAAAGATTTCGAGGATGTGGAACTTGCCGACGGTCCGGACATCGGAAGACGTTTCTCCACACGCCTGACCATGACAGGGGAGCGTGTGAGCGGAACAAGTATTTCTCCCGACGGCAAATATCTTATTACAAGATATTACGAGACATTCTCCGCCACAGAGACATCTTACCGCGCCACTCTTCAGGAAACCGCAACAGGGAAGATGATAACAGAAGATCTGTCTTCTTCGGCAAACTGGATGCCCAAAGGCTCCACATTATATTACACTGTAAAGAAACCGGCAGGATATGATGTAGTGACAATGGAAGTGCCGACGCTTAAAAGCCGCGTGATTGCACGTGGTGTCCCGGTAAACAGGTTCAACATAACACCCGATGGCAAATCACTGATATATTACAAAGAAGTAGAAGGTACAAAAGACCAGGGACCGCTGAAACGCGTTAAAAGTCCTGATGACCGTATTCCGGGCGACCGCGACCGCTCTTACGTGATGCGCTATGACCTTGACACCCATGTTACGACCACTCTCACCTACGGAGGAGCGACAACATACATATGCGATTTCTCACGCGACGGTTCGAAGATGCTCTATATCGCATCAACAATGCGTCCCGCGGAATATCCTCTCTATTTCAAGGATCTCATCGAGATGGATCTCAACACACTCGCTACGGACACAATCATCCGTAATGACGGATTCATCAATGACGCCATTTACTCTCCCGATGCAAAACAGCTATTCATCACAGGTAGCCCGCAGGCTTTCGGCGGCATCGGTGCGAACGCCGGGAAACATGAGATACCTAACGATTTCGACGGGCAGGGTTTCATATATACCTTAGCCGACAAGAAGGTCAGTCCCGTTACGCGTGATTTTGACCCCGCCTTGTCTGGCACACCGGTATGGAACGCAGTGGACGGCGCCATATATTTCCGTGGCGAGACCGGGTTCTTCAACAAGTTATACCGTCTGGATCCCAAATCAGGAAAAATATCCGCTCTCGACACTGGAATAGAATACGTATTCGGTTTCTCCATGGGTGATGACGAGGGGACATGGCTGTCGTATCACGGCGGCGGATTCACAGACACAGGAATTGCATATCTTCTCAATCTGAAGAACAATAAAAACCGTCTTATCGACGATCCGATGCAGACTGAACTGCGCGACGTGGTATTCGGCAAAATGGAGCCGTGGAAATTCACAGCCTCGGACGGCACAGAAATCGACGGTTACATGTGTCTCCCTCCAGGATTCGACTCATCAAAGAAATATCCTCTTATAGTATATTACTACGGAGGCACCTCTCCTTCATCCGCAGCCATTCATCACCCCTACTCACCGCAGGTATTCGCTTCGCGCGATTATGTGGTATACGTTATCAATCCGAGCGGAACAACCGGCTACGGACAGGAATTCTCCGCCCGTCATGTGAACGCATGGGGAAAACGCACTGCGGAAGACATTATAGAGGGTGTAAAGAAATTCTGCGATGACCATTCGTTTGTTGACAAAAAGAAAGTAGGATGTCTCGGCGCTTCATACGGAGGCTTCATGACCCAGTACCTCCAGACTCTCACCGACATCTTTGCGGCAGCAGTGTCGCACGCTGGAATCTCGAACGTGACAAGCTATTGGGGAGAAGGTTTCTGGGGTTATTCCTACAATGCGATAGCTGCCGCAAAATCATATCCCTGGAGCAATCCCGAACTCTTCACCAGACAAGGCTCGCTTTTCAATGCCGACAAGATCCACACCCCTCTCCTTCTGCTTCACGGCACGGAAGACACCAATGTGCCTATCGGCGAGAGCATACAGATTTTCAATGCGCTCCGCCTTCTTGGACGCGATGTCGAGTTTATAACGGTAGACGGTCAGAATCACGTCATCACTGATTTCGACAAGAAGCTTATCTGGCAAGACACCATAATGGCGTGGTTCGCCAAATATCTCAAGGGAGACTCCCGATGGTGGAACGAGCTCTACGGAAAATGAATATGAAAAAAATTATTTATACAGTGGGGGCTATTATCGCCCTCACTTTGTTATATGGATGTTCTGACAGCGAAAAGACCGGTGATAATGCCACCGAGATAGAAGCGGCGAAGATTGCCGGAAGAAATGCGGCACGCAGCATAATCACCCGCCATTGGAATGACACTTCGCTTCTACGCAAAGAGGTGGAGCGGCAACGTGCCTTGCGCCTTCGTTACGATTCAATCGGTCACAGGCGCTCTGCGGCAAGCTTTGACTCGGCATTCGTATCGACTGTGCGCACAATGAATCCGATACTTGGAAAATTTGTTGAAAAACTATGAATACGCCACTGCTCACCGTGCCTTCCGACATCAGGGAACTGCTCGACTCGGAAGCCACAAGAATAAACCGAGAGGAATTCATCGGGAATGATCCCGTGCAGTTCCCTCGCAGGTTTTCCAGACTTGAAGACATCGAAACCGTATCGTTCCTGTCTGCAATCATAGCATGGGGACGAAGACCCATGATATGCCGCAATGCCGAGCGCATGCTCGACCTGATGGAGCATGAGCCATACAAGTATGTAATGGACGAAGGCTATGAAGACCTTGATGCCGACATGAACCTCCACCGCACATTTTTCGCCCGTCATTTCCGGTATTTTCTCAGGGGACTGCGCCGCATTTTCCGCGAATACGGTTCGGTTGACGCTTTCGGAGCCGCAGTGCGTGCCGGCGAGTCGGAGACTCCGTCATGGAAACTCGTGGAGGAGATGGAAAAGATCATGCGCGATGAAAACAACGGCGAGAACTGTTCCCAGTGTCTTCCCGTAAATCTTGACACCACAGCTCTCAAACGCATCAACATGGCTTTGCGATGGCTTGTGCGCGATGACGGAATCGTAGACATGGGAGTATGGAAAAGCATACCCAAAAGCAAGCTGTTCATTCCACTCGATGTGCATGCCGGCAACACGGCAAGAAATCTCGGTCTTCTCTGCCGTCGTGCCAACGACCGCAAAAGCGTCGAGGCTCTCACGGCAACACTGCGCACTCTCCGCCCCGAGGATCCGGTCTTCTACGATTATGCCCTCTTCGGAATCGGAGTCGGAGAATAATCATGACAACAGATTCCGAACTGTTAAGAAATCATCTTAAAAACTGCTTAACCTGATTTAGCAACTTCAAGGCAATAGTATCGAATATGAACAGGATTACGACCATAATCTTACTACTTTTATCTTACGTCGCATCCTCCGTTGCAACATATGCAACAACTGGGTTTGAGAATCCCAAACGCGAGTTCCGCGGCGCGTGGCTTCATGTGATCGGACAGACACAATGGCAGAACAAATCTACCGAACAGGCAAAAGCATATATACGCGAACAGCTCGACAAACTCCACGATGCCGGCTGCAACGCAGTCATCTTTCAAGTACGTCCCACTGCCGACGCTCTCTACAAGTCGGAACTCGAACCCTGGAGCGCATGGCTTACAGGGAAACGCGGGAAAGCACCCTCTCCGATGTGGGATCCGCTGGAATACTGTCTTGAGGAGGCGCATAAGAGAGGAATGGAATTTCACGCCTGGCTTAATCCTTACCGCGTGACTTCAAATGCGAAGGAGATTCTGCCGTCAAGCCATATCTCCAGGATGGAACCCCAGCGCTTTTTCAAGTATAACGGACAGGTTCTTTTTGACCCGGCATATCAGGAGAACCGAGATTTCATATGCAAGGTAGTCGATGATATTGTGAACCGGTACGATGTGGATGCAATCCACATCGATGACTATTTCTATCCCTATCCAGCCCCCGGAAAAAAAATACCTGATGACGCCAGCTATCTGAAATACGGACTGGGCAGAAACCGCAACGACTGGCGACGCCATAACGTAGACCTCCTTATAGAGCAATTGCACAAAACAATCAAGGAGCGCAAACCGTGGGTAAGATTCGGTGTAAGTCCGTTCGGCATCTGGCGAAACAAACGCTCTGACCCTAAAGGAAGCGAGAGCACCGGTCTGCAGAACTATGACGATCTTTATGCTGATGTGCTTTTATGGGCTAAAAACGGATGGATCGATTATCTTGCCCCGCAGCTTTACTGGAATCTTGACACTCCGGCGGCTCCAAGCCGCAAGCTTGCAAAATGGTGGAACGACAACGCATCGGATGTTGACATATACATCGGTCAGGACGTGAAACGCACAATGGATGTGGCGGATCCGGGAAACAAAGACAAAAACGAGCTTGACACCAAGGTGAAACTCTCGCGCAAACTCCCCAACATCGGAGGAAACATATGGTGGCACGGATATTGGGTGACTGGCAACTACAAAGGTGCAGCAGACTCTCTTGCCATGAAATACCAGTCGACAATAGCATTGCCGCCGGCATACGGAGACCCCGCCATACGCCCCGCCAACCTCACTGACATCAGGATAGAGAAAGAGGGAGACAGGAAATACCTTGTATGGTCCGCTCCAGAACACCGGCACGGCGAGCATGAGACCGATGCTGTGAGATTTGTGGTCTACGAATTTTATTCCGGAGAAAAACAGGATATTGAAGATCCTCAGGCAATCGTGGCTCTGACACCTTACAGAAAGATGCTTATAGACCCGGACGCACAGGGCGTGACATACGCCGTGACTGCCCTTGACCGCATGAACAGGGAATCAGAACCGATATTCCTGTATAACCAGGACAACTGAATCACAAAACAATTCCGCAGCAAAGCGGCTATTCGGCATCCTGCTTGTCTGAAATCACAAGCTGAAGACCCAGAACGTTAAGAATTTTTTCAAGTGTGGCTATCGAGGGATTGGCATACCCGCCTTCGATAGCCTTTATCATTCTTACACTCACCCCCGACATCTCGGCAAGCGTCTGCTGCGTGGTTCTTAGAGTCTGTCGTCTGTTTCTTAAAATATTTCCTAATTCCATAGCTGCATTAATATCTATAAAAAATACAGAAACCGCACCGTCGACTTCACTGATTCTTATCGGCGATTCCTTTTAAATTATGGATTATACTAAAACCGGAAGCTCTGACGGCTATTGGAGCCGAAAGCCTATTAACAACCACAAATATAAGCATTTTTAAATAATCAACACTAATGTTTTCCGCTAAATTTATATGTTTGCCATAATTTATACCATATATTGCACAAACAAGGTTATATATTTCACCATTCACAAAGTGCAAGGAAAGCGGCATACGCATATTAATCTTTATTAACACATAACTGCCATTCCCAGGCACTGATCCGCATTTACTTTGCAATATCAAAATTACTCGAAATCATAAGACATCATGAAAAGAAACCTGACTACATCACGTTATCACAATGCCGGAATCCTCGCCATCTATGCTGCCGGATTCATCATTCTTATGCTTCAGCTGAGAAGCATCCTTGCCTGAAATACCGCTAACTTCACATCCGGAATCCCGCGAACGGCGTTCGCGGGATTTCATGCCTTATGTAAGCTCAGTCTCGAATCCCCGCATTCAGATTTCAGAGTCCCGCTCTCAAGAACCGAACTTCGCGCAACGTGGTGAATACGCAAGTGTGACGATGTTTCCTTCCGATTCGTAGGAATACAACACGAAATGAAACTCCCTGCCATCGATACATACAACCGCTTCTCCGGTACGTATCGGATCGAACTCCGATTTATCATAGACAGGTACGGCGGGACCAAGTTTCGGAAGAGAGCGAATAGCGATATCTTTAGCAAAATCCAAGCCTTCACTCATCGCCGCCTTATAGAGAGCCTCCTTTGCCGTCCATGCCATCACATTCGCAAGCACATCCGATGCCGGAATCATTTCAAGCTCTGCCGCAGAAAGGAATTTCTCCCTCACCTTCAAAACCTGCTCCCGGTCTGCACGCTCCGCATCAATACCCATAGCCGCCCTTTCCGTAAACTCAGACAAATCCACTTCAGGAGTCGGCGGCAATGTGGCGACGGCAAGAAAACGTTCGGTATGCGTAATCGAGATTCTTCCGTTCTCTCCGATCAGAAAAGGCGCGCCGTTGCGAAAATGTCCTATCTCCCGATATACTTCGCGCCCGTTTTCCGAATAGACCTGATATGCCATCTCCCTCCATAGCGACATCGGACGGTTTTCTCCGCCACAGATCTCCTCGACCTTAATGCCGGGAAGAGTGTGATGACGCCAGTATATAAATTCAGTTTCCATATGAATATGTTCAGTTGTTTTCACCTACTCTGCATCCCCGGATCTCACAATGCGCAGACTGACCTTTACAATGCGGTGTCTCTCCATTTTCATAACATGGAAATGCATATCGCCCAACACAAGCGTCTCCTTGGTGGTCGGGAAGTCTCCCTTTATCTCCAGCAGGAGACCCGCAAGAGTCTCCGCATCGCCTACATCTCCGAGCGATTCCTCCGCGATATCAGTCACGCGGCAGAAATCGGTGAGTGGAATCTTGGCATCGAAAATATATGAATCGGGTCCTATCTTCTTATACATGGAGGTGACATCGTCATACTCGTCGTCAATCTCACCTACAATCTGCTCGATTATATCCTCAAGGGTGACAATGCCCTGTGTGCCGCCATATTCATCCACAACTATGGCGATGTGTATCTTCCTTTTACGAAAATCCTCAAGAAGATCATCAATCATCCTTGATTCAGGAACAAAATACGGTTCTCTCAGAAGACTCTGCCACCGGAATCCCGGGTCCTTGCTGTCGATATACGGCAACAGGTCTTTACTGTAAAGAATACCGATTATTGAATCCTGGGAGGTGTCGTAAACCGGAATACGGGAATACCCGGATTCAAGAATGACCTTCATCGCCTCTTCCCATGAATCATGATATTCAATTGCCGTCACGTCCACCCGGGAAATCATGATCTCATGAGCTTCTATCTCTCCGAACGAAAGGATACCTTCAAGCATCTCCTTCTCCTTGCCGTCGGAAACATCGGAAATCTCAAGAGCCTTCTCAAGTTCATCGGTAGATATGTTCTGCTGCTTTTTGGTGACTATCTTACCCACAATGCTTGTTGACCGCGCCATGACCTTCGCCAGCGGACCGAGCACGGTATAAAGCAGACCGATGCCCGGCACTGCCGCCCTCACCCACCACAATGTGCGTCCGCGAGCCACAAGCTTCGGGAAAATCTCTCCGAAAAGCAAAAGCAGGAACGTCATGAATACAGTCTGGAGCAGGAAGTTGAGCAGAGAACTGTTGAAGATAACTGTCTGCGAAATGGCAAATGTCAGAAGCACTACCATGGTGATATTCACCAGATTGTTGGAGATAAGGATGGTTGCCAGCAGACGCTCGCTGTCTTTGATGAAAGACAACGCCTTGCGGTCTCTGGGCTGCGTGGAATCTTCAAGCTCTTCAATCTCCTGAGGCGTAAGTCCGAAATACGCAATCTCGCTTCCGGACACGAAAGCCGATGCCATCAGACAACAAAAGGCTATGATTATCAGCATTATCCATGCAGGCCAACTTTCAGGGGCATGAAAACTTATTGCCGGCATTCCGGCTTGAGTAAGCAATATCATTAGGCTCGCCGCAGGCGAGCCCGGTAAAGGATCCGAATCCAATTTTATCAAAGTGTTGGTTAATACATTGCAAATTTACTGCTTTAATCAGTCATATGCAAATTATTAATCCCCTTTCTCCCGTTCCCCCTTTCTCTTACCTTATTTTATGGTTTCTCTTCCGAATCACAATCCACTGTCTTGTCTTCAGCCACATACCAGATATACCCTTTAACATAGCTGAATCTGCGGGTGCTCTTCAGACGGAACACATAGTCGCGCACCTGTCGCCTGTATTTTCTATGCGATGCGGAACTGCCAAATTTATAATCTATCACCACAGCCCCGCCATCGGGCATAAGCATGACCCTGTCAGGACGACGCGGACTGCGGTGTCCACCGATTATAGAGCGTTCGTTGACGGCACGCGCCGAACCGTCGAACCATCCGGCAACCTCCGGTAATGATAGTTTCGACTTAAGAAATGCCTCTATCTCTTCCGCTTTTTCTGGCGAGACAAGACCCTGACGTCTTATCCGCGACACCGAGGCATGGATATCTTCTGCCGTATACACACGTTCCATAACAGAGTGAAGTATATTTCCTTCAGACCTCGGATCGGAATTTTCTTCCTCGAATTCCTCTGCATCGACCACAGAAGGCACATTCTCTTCCCTGTATCTCAGAAAATCAGGCGTGACTCTGGCTGTGTAATCACTGACGGTCCCCACAGGACACTCCTCCTGCTTCCTCTTAACCGGAGAATGCTGATAAGGGACACCTGCCGTCATTCGCGTCTCATTGGCATCGGCTTCCATAAAATCCCGCAACATGACCGATGTTGACAACGCATCAGATTTCTTCCCTTCCGTGCAGAACACATACAGCTCATGAACCGCCCGTGTAAAGCCTACATAGAGTTTGTTGAGCGAGTCCATTGTCACCATATCGATATAAGTTCTGTATTCCCTCTCATGCGAGGTGCCCTCCATATCGGAAGATGTGTCAACCGGCAGATACGGAGGCAATTCACGACCCGTCAGTTCCACAGCCTCCGGTCTCACCCACCGCCATTCCGTCTTGCCTTTCGGAGCAGTCAGAAACGAGCATTGGGCGAACGGTATCACCACACATGGGAATTCCAGTCCTTTAGATTTATGAATGGTCATGACATTGACAGCATCCATACCCTCCGGCGACGAGATCGAGGCTTTGATGCCTCTTCTCTCCCACCACTGCAGAAACGAAGCGATGTCTGAGGGACGAGACTCGCAGTATTCAAGCACAATATCCTGAAATGCCGCTATAAAGGGAGCGTCCCGACGACGCATCTCCGCAGGAATAAACGTTGCGGCGATACCCTCGACAAGTGCGGGCAGCGTGACTGCCTGCATCTCCGAAAGCATCCCGGCTATGGCATCCGTATCTGAACCGGAAGCCAGAAACAGCTCAAGCTGTTCGGGGGCGGACAGTTCGGGATGCCTCAGTGCGAAGACCCGGAAATTGCATTTAACCTCATTCCAGTCCGCCACGCCCTTGCGTGCCGCATCCTCGCCTTCACGCACCTCCGGTGCTGTGCCGCGACCTATGGTGGCAAGCGTGGTGAGAATAAGCTTTACTGACGGGGATGACGCCACCTTCAGCGATTGTTCGGATATAAATTCTATCTTTATACCCACTTCTCCTGCTTCTGAGTTATAACGCGTAAACTCATTTATCAAAGCCTCGCCTTCGGCATTAGTATCCACAAGAAAAGCGATGTCTCCGAATCTGTACCCTCTTCCGAGAAGTTCCAGCACAAGCGCCGGCATCCTGGCGACAACTGCAGCCTTGGCATCCTCTTTCTTATCGGCTTTCTCTATATTTATCTCGACATATCCGGCTGAGCCGGTCTTATCCCCCTCTTTCACGGGACGCGTCTGCTGCCTTACGTTGCCATAAAGCGAACGATAGTCTACAGACGCGTTCTCCGCCTGCGACTCATCCGACAGCCGGGATGTGAGGAACGAGAAAAAACCGTTGTTGAACTCCACCACCTCCGGGTCGCTTCTCCAGTTGGTGTTCTCACTCGGAGCGTCTCCCAATGTCCGCACTCCGGAAAACTGTCTTTCCACCTTATCGGCAATCAATGACGGATCGGCATTCCTGAACCGGTATATACTTTGCTTCGCATCACCAATCAGCAGATTACCATTTCCCCGGCTCAGACTCTCCGACAGCAACGGCAGGAGATTGTTCCACTGCATCCTTGATGTGTCCTGAAACTCGTCTATGAGGAAATGATTGAGACGCGTACCGAGTCGCTCGTAGATAAACGGCGCGTCATCCTCTCCGATTATACGGCTCAACAGGGAATTTGTCTCGGCAAGCTCCACACTGTTGTTGTCTTCAAGATATTCTTTCCTTTTTCTGAGCGTCACCGACAAAAGACCGAGATAAGGGAAATTCTTTTTGTATAGATTCCAATGTCTGTAAGAAGGTGATGAAAACTCCGCAAGCCACATTTCACGTGCCGCCGTCATTTCACGGTAAAGAGGTTCGGCGCGTTCATAAAACGCGGGATCCGCTTTTTTTCTTTTCAAATATGCCGCGCCTTCGAAAGAGGAATCTTTCAGAGGGGCGAAAGAGACATCGGTTGTTTTCGGCATGCGGCTCCATCTGCAACGCAGCGACTTGCGGGCATGATCACGGAATTTGTCCTTGGTGGCATCAGAACCTGCAGTCTCCATCAGCGACAACAGCCGCTCTGCGGCATCTTTCATTGCCTTGAATGGAGCACGCAAGGGAGCGTTGCAAAGGGTGTCAAGCTCGTCGTATATTTCCGGCAGATCAGGGGTGCGCTCAAAATAGTCCTCAAGTTCATCACGAATCTGCTTGAAGTCCTCGTTCTCGAGTTTGCCTACAGACTTCATGAAGCGAAAATATATCGACTTGCCGTCATCGTTTTTCTGGAAAATATTCCATTTCTCGCCCGATTCCCTTCCCCGGTCCATCAGTATGTTTATCCAATGCATCACACTCTCCGACGCCTTCTTCTCCTCAATATCGTTCAGCGTGGCGTCAATGCCCACCTTTGCGAGATATTCGGAATCAAGTTCAATGGCGTATGAATCGTTGAGGTCTGTCTCATAAGCGAAAGTACGCAGCACGAGCTGAAAGAAAGAATCGATTGTAGAAACCTGAAATTCCGAATAGTTTTCGAGCATAACATATAATGCCTTGCGACATATCCTGCTGAGTTCAGAAGGCGACACACCCAGCTCTTTACAGAAATCATCCATATAATCGGGTGATTTTCCGGATCGAGGGAAAGCAAGGGCATCAAGTTTCTCCACGATACGCTGCTGCATCTCGTTTGTAGCCTTGTTGGTAAAGGTAATGGCGAGTATATGGCTGAGCGAGTCATTCAGTTCAGGCACGGTGCGCAGTCTTCGGCTTCCATTATCCTGACGTATTGTCAGATAATACCACAGATATTTCTTGGCAAGTGTATAAGTCTTCCCCGAGCCGGCAGAGGCTCTGTGTAGTTCCAGAAATTCAGCCATTATTCAATAAATATATGTATTACAGATTCTTCCGATGATCAGTCAACCGACAGAAATCATAGATCCCACTTTGAAATGTACAACTTCTTAATTACAAAGATACAGATTTTTATCGACAATACCAACCGGAAAGAAAAGGGTTCCGGCTCGAAAGCCGAAACCCCTTTTCATAAAATAAGCAAATGTTTTATTATTTTATGGAAATGTATTTGCCTTTTATACACTCAACTCATTACTACGGCTTATTTACCGAGACGCGCTTTCTCACGTTCTATATATGCCTTGATTGTAGTGCCGTTGCCAGGCTCGAATGTCGGATAGTCTTTCGAGATTGACTCATAGCATTCGAGCGCCTTGTCATATTTTTTCTGCTCATCATATACGTTGGCTTCCTTAAGAAGGACTCTCGGAACAATCTGTTCGTTGACTCCAGCCTTCTTGATTGCCTTGGCGTAGCAACCGAGAGCATCGTCATATTTCTTGATGTTTACAAAGCAGTCTCCTTTGAGAACCATTGCGTTTGACTCAAGCACGGACTCAGAAGAGGAGAAATTGTCAAGACATGCAATAGCCTCTTTGTATTTGCCGGTATTGTAGAGCGATTCAGCTGCACTAAGGTATGCAAGCTTGCCGGCATCCGTACCGGAATATTTGTCGGCGACTTTCTTATATTCCACGGCTGCCACGGAATCATTACCGGCAGCGGATATCTCCACCTGATTGTAAGCTTCGAAAGCTCTGTTCACCTTAGGATTGCGGAAGAAGAAAATGTAACTGAGAATCAACGCGGCAACAACAGCCACCGCTGCTATCACTATGTAGATAACCTTGGAGTTGTTTGCAATCTTCTCACTTGCAGAAGTAAGATTGGAGTTCAGCTTCTCGATTGTTGAATCTTCCTGCTGTTCGTTTTTGTTATTTGCCATTTCTGTATTCTATAACTCCCTCTGAGGGATTTTTACTTATTATTCTTTTTCAACACGCAAATTTAATAATAATTCCCCAATAATCAAAATCATAATTTCCTTCATATTCCAAAAATCGTCAGAATTCGCTATCCCGAACTCACTCTCAATTGTCATCAATACCTATTTTAAGCACATTTTCTTCGAAATGCTCTCTGTCTATTGCTCGGTTACGCATTCTGTTGCGATAAGCATAAACCGTATTTACCGAATAATTGAGAATCCTCGCAATCCGTGTACTTTCAGACACTCCCAACCTCACAAATGCGTAGATGCGCAGCTCCGGTGTCAACTGCCCTCCTTTTAACCGAACCCGTTCCACGGGTTCAAGAAGTTCGTTCACCTTTTCCACGAAATCTGGATACAGAGTCAGCACCACTGAGTCTATCTCTTTGTAGAAATCCTCATTCTCGCCTTCACCTATCTTCCCGGACTTTATTGTTTTGAGCAACTCAGAAGCCTGACCTGATGATATTTTCCTGTCAACAAGTTTTAATAAGGAATAATATTTTTCGGAATATGTGGAACAAAGTCCTATAAAATTACCGATATATGCATCTTTCATCCTTGATGTAGACGCGAGGGCTTTCTGGCTTGCGCGGCTTTTGCTTATTTGCTTGAAAAGGAAGAATGTCATCACGGCGAGAGCGACAAACAGGGTTGTGGACACCGCAGCGAACAATAGCCATTCATTTCGCGAAGCACTGATCTGGCATCTGTAAGCCTCGTCTATGGCAGGCACCCATCTTGCCATGCTTACCATCCGCACCCTGGCATTCCCCTTATACGCCTCTTCGAGAGCGAAGTTGATATAACGGAAAGCCATGGCGAACTCATTCTGTTCGTACAGCCACGCCGCCAATGCCGGCAGTGCAAAACCTTCTCTCACATTACACACAATGTCGCTTTCAGCTGCTTTGGCAAGATAGGCGGCATACTGAGTCTGATCTCCATCACTCTTGTAAACCGATGCAAGCTGAAAAGCTGTCATGCCGTAAATATTACTGTTCGGACCAAGCTCTGCCATCAGTTTTTTCAGAACATTCCGTGCTGCGGCAAATTTCCCGTTAGCCACCATCCTCTCCGCAATAATAAATTTACGAAAATTGTCATTCTCCGGCATCAGAGCCACAAGACTATCATCACACGCAACATAACGGTCTTCATAATATGCCGCCATATTGCTTTCATCATCCACATAATTGCTAAGGTTGGAATAGAGACGTCTTCCCACTTTAAAGAACTCTATCCTGCTGTCTTTATCTACATGTATATTTGCCAGGGAATCATAATCATGTATTGCCTCACTGAAGAAACCGGCTGCTGCAAGAGCATCCGTATATACAAGCGATGCCAGGTAACGTTCTCTGAGACTTCCGTATATACGCGACGCATCCACCGCCATTGCGGAATATCTGAGTGAGGAATCCGACATATTCTGACGGCAAAAACGCGACATCATTATCAAGGTCTCTATTCGTGCATATCCAGACAGTCGTTTTTCCGAGAGACGCATTTTAAGAGAATCAAGTTTAATGGCATTCCGTTTGGAATATTTACCCGACTCTCTCATAGCGTTGTCAAGGGAGCGAAGTTCCACTCGCGGCAAAGGCCACTTCACGGCAAGACAAGATTCCGATGATGAAAGCAGAATAAGAAAAACTGATATGAAGAGCAACTTTTTCATGCCGCAAAGTTAACTAATTTAATTGTATTGACAAATAAAATACTTATATTATTGATAATATTTAATAAACATATTTTATTGAATATATGCGATTTAATAATAATACAATCTATTTTATGTTTATATTATATATTATATTTGTTGCTGTAAACACAATCTTGTCATAACTTTGCATCGCAAGTTCAAGAAACTATCGCAAGGTCAAAATAAACAGCATACGACCGAAAGGTCTTCAAGGTGAAAAAAGGATTGTTAAGGTTATCACTCAAGGTTGTTTCAAACCGGAAAGGATGGAAAGGAAAATATAGCTAATAAATTCATTTGTGTTAGGTTTTGTAAAATTAAATAGAGTATTGACAAAATTGATTCGCAATAAAACAGGCAGCTTGTGAAAGCCGCCTGTTTTTTCTTTATTCATGTTGTTATTACGAGACGGTAGCCAAATCATCCTTCATCTTCTCCAGCGAGCGCATTTTCATCACTGTGCGGATAAGATAGACGAAAGCAACGGCAAATATCCTTTGAAGACCGCAGTCATCTGCCGATTACGGAACGGAACCACGTGCGAATCTCCCGGTGCAGATATTGAAACGGCGTAATCAGAGGTCTGAAGGGTTTCTTCTCACCGGTGGTGAATATCAGGAGGTCGCCGTGATTACACTCCACATTGATTTCGGTGCCGAGCCTTATCGGTTCGCCGTCGACATGAGCAATGCCGGGTGAAAGACGACGGATAGTAGCCTTTTTCACCCTTAGTGTCTGAATAATCATATTGTTCTTTATCATTCCGGTAACGAGTTCGACACCTGCACGCGCACGAGTCAAGGGCGTTCCCGCGTGAATGAGTGTTATGTCAAGCAACCCGTCACGAATCGAAGCCATCGGTGCGATAAAAACATTATTTCCATACTGCGATGCGTTGCATGCCGCCACTATGAACGCCTTCAACCTGAACAGATGTCCGTCGGCATCGATCTCATATTCCTCGGGCTGAAATTTCAGATACTCTCCCAAGGCGCTCCGCATATAATTAATCAGCCCACGCTGACGCGAACGGGCGAACTTCTCGCTCACGGCAGCATCAAAACCGAGACCGAACGTGCAGAAGAAGGGGCGGCCGTTGACTTCGCAGGAGTCGCAGGCGAGTATGTATCTTCGCACTATGACATCAAGAGCCTCGCTGACGTCGGTAGACAACCCGAGATGACGCGCAAGTCCGTTGCCGGAACCGAGAGGTATGATGCCGAGTGCGGTTGCCGTTCCCCTGAGAGATGAAGCGACCTCGTTCACCGTTCCGTCTCCCCCTGCCGCAATCACACCGAGATACTCCTTGCGTGCCGCCTCTGCAGCAAACCGAGATGCATCTCCGGGATCTTCTGTATAAAGCACCTCCACATCAATCCCCTCGCGCCCGAGACGGCGCACGCATTTTGCCGCCACTCCTTTCTTGGAGGCAGTTCCCGAAACCGGATTGATTATGAGAAGACATTTCGGCCGCATTATGCTGATTTTTTTTGCCAGAAATCAAAAAAACATATCTTTCCACCGACAATCACGCCGGCTGAATTGTTAACGAATATGAAACCCGTCTTGTTTAATTACGTTTTTAAGATGATTTTTATTATTTTTGTGACTGATTTAATTATAGAATATTCATGAACTCATATTCATCAGGCAATTGGCCTCCGGTAACCAAAAACCTTATAATAATAAACGGTCTTATCTGGCTGGTTGAGTTTCTTTTCCGCAGCTTTGCGGAAACGGGACTTATATATCGTTGCGGACTGCACTTCATAGGTTCGGATCTTTTCAATCCCGTGCAGCCTATAACATATATGTTCCTGCACGACCCCTCATCGCCGATTCATGTATTCTTCAACATGTTCTCCCTCTGGATGTTCGGTCGCATGCTCGAAAACATATGGGGTTCGAAACGTTTTCTTATATTCTATTTTGTATGCGGCATCGGAGCTGCTGTCGTACAGGAAGCGGTATGGGCATTGACGTGGCAGCACGACTACATAGCCGGCATAGCCCGCCTCAATGGTCTGACATTCGACCATATGAAAGCAATAGTAGATCAGGCTACTGCCGATGGCGATGGAAAATTCCTCCGCGCGATGGCGGAAATGAAGGGACAGATGGTCACAATAGGTGCTTCCGGCGCAATATTCGGCGTGCTTCTCGGATTCGCATTCGTTTTTCCCAATATACCAATGTATCTTTTCTTCATACCGGTGCCCATAAAAGCCAAATATATGGTAATCGGATATGCGGTGCTGGAATTCTGGTTCGGTGTTGGTGGCAGAATGGATTCCGTGGCACATTTCGCACATCTCGGCGGCATGATATTCGGACTCATAATCTTAATTTACTGGAGAAAGAAAGGGACTCTTCGTGGCAATGGATTTTATTGACAGATTCAGGCGGCTTTGCGGCGGTTCGCGCACTCTTTCCACCCTGATCGGGGTGAACATCGTCATTGGTGTGATTCTGTGGACAACATCGGCAGTCATGCGCATGACGCATCACGATCCGACACAGTTTGCCATGTTTATGGCGCTCCCCTCCTCATTCGCCGAATTCATCAGACACCCCTGGACACTCGCCACATACATGGTGACACAGTTCTCGCTGCTTCACCTGCTGTTCAATGTACTGTGGCTCTACTGGTTCGGACAGTTCATGCTGATCTCGGCAGCAGAAATGAGCAACCGCTCAAGAGAAAGGAATCTTCTCATGATATATGCCGGAGGCGGTCTTGCCGGAGGAATGGCATACATTCTGGCATCTTTGTGCGGCGCCTCAGCCGGAGCATATCTATGTGGTGCCTCCGCATCCGTGCTGGCAATCATGAGTGTGGTGGCATTGAAAATGCCGGATTATGAGATAACCCTTTTCCTGATCGGGAGAGTAAAGGTGAAATGGTTTGCCATCATATGCATCCTTATCACTCTTATAGGCACAGGAGGAGCCTCGGCAGCAGGTTCCGTCGCCCATCTCGGAGGAATCGCTTTCGGTGTCTTCCACTCATTAAGAGACAAGATAACAAGACCTCTCTCTCTCTTTACTCCTCGAAAAAAAATGAATGTCAAGGCAATGGTCAAAGCGTCGCAAGGGAGACTCAGCGACAGTGACCGTCTTGACGAGCTTCTCGACAAAATACGTCTCTCCGGCTTCGACTCCCTGACTGAAAGGGAACGAAAGGAACTTAACGCCCTCTCGGCGAGACTGCGACAGGAAAACAAGTAATGCCGCATCAGACAGAATAATGACTGCGGCGAAAACTGATAAAATTATAAAAAATTGTTTTTACCGGTAATAAAACCTCTGTTCAGAATGATTCTTAGGATAATATCGTTCATCCTTTTCATTCTCACCCTTCTTTCGGCATTCGGAGGAAGGATAAACCCGACGTATGTCATGCTGCCGTCGGCTCTGACGCTCGCATTGCCATATTTAGCGATAGCTACGGCTGTTGTGTCTCTGGCTTGGTTCTGCGCAGGTCGCTGGATTACAGCCGCGATAGGCGTTGCCGTGCTTGTTGCCGCCTGGAAACCTGTATCCACGGCAATACCGCTGCATTTCCAGTCTGAACCGACACACAAAGAACGGACATTCAAGCTTCTGACCTACAATATCCTTCACGGATGGGATCAGGAAGATCCGGAGATGAAAGCAGGCAACCGCTCGTTCCAGTATGTGCTTGATGCAGATGCGGATCTTGTTGGTCTTCAGGAACTGGTCGACATCAACGATACTGGAGAAGTGCCAAGACTGGAAGGCACCTTGCGGGACTCTCTCTTGCGTAAATACCCGTACAGAGCCGGGACAACAGCCTGCGACCTCAAGGTATTGTCGAAATATCCGGTAAAGCTGATAAAGGAATACCCCACTTTCTCACATTATGAAGTGAAAATGCCATGGGGAAAGCTGAACTGGATCAATACCCATCTCAGCTCATTCAATCTTACCGATGAAGAGCGCAAGGTCATGAAAGAGGTGGTTTCGGTGAAAGACACAGAGGCGGGACTCAAGGAAATGAAAGGATCCATACGCGGAAAACTTAAAGACGGCTTTTCGCGACGTGCAGAACGCGCCGCAGCCATACGCGAACTGGCAGACCGGATATCGGGACCGCTTGTAGTGAGCGGAGATTTCAACGATGTGCCGGAGTCTTATGCCTACCGCACCATCCGCGGCAATGACCTCGGCGATGCTTACGCGGAAACATCATTCGGTCCGCTGATAACATACAACCGCCATGGTTTCCTGTTTCATCTTGACCAGATTCTCTATCGCGACAAATTCATGAAAGCACTTAAAGTTGAAAAAGGCTCGCTGAAAAGCAGCGACCATTATCCGTTGCTCTCTGAATTCGAATGGATCGCGAAATGACACCTCCCGTTTTTACGGAAACAGACCGGACAATCATGAACGAACCAATTTTAAAACAACAATAATATGAAAAAAATCCTGACAATGATGGCAGGGGCTCTCCTCCTTGCCGCTTCACCTCAGATTATGGCACAAGAAAGAGAAAATCCTTTCATGAAGCCATACGACACCAAGTATGGCATTCCTCCTTTCGACAAAATCCAGACATCGGATTTCCTCCCTGCAATCAAGGCGGGAATCGCCGAGCAGGAGGCAAACCTTTTCAACATCACCCGCAACCGCGCGGTGCCAGATTTCGACAACACCATCCTCCCTTTGGAAAACCTCTCGCCCATTCTGGAGCGTGTGTCCGGTGTGTTCTATCACTATGAGGAAGCCCTCTCCACTCCGGAGTTCGCGGAAATAGCCGACGAAGCAATTCCCCTGCTCAACGATGCCTCCAACAAAGTCAATCTTGACGAGATGCTTTTCCAGCGGATACAGCAGATCTATGACCGCCGCGACAAGATGGGACTCACTCCGGTGCAGAAACGCCTTGTGGAGAAATATTACAGAAGTTTTGCGGAACAGGGCGCTGCACTCCCCGCCGACAAAAAAGCCGAGCTTGTGAAGATAAACGACGAACTGTCCAAACTCTTCATCCAGTATAACCGTAACCTTCTTGCCGCCACAAACGCTTTCTATATCACGGTATATGACAAGGAAGACCTCGCCGGACTTCCGGAGTCTTCCGTAGCTCAGGCAGCGCAGGAAGCCAAGAACCGTGGTCTGGACGGTCTGTGGGTATTCACACTGCACGGTCCAAGCCGTCTGCCAGTGCTTCAGAGCGCTGACTCCCGCGGTCTTCGCGAGGCAATGTACAAAGGCTACACCTCATTGGCTTTCACCGGCTCCAACAGCAACCTTCCCATAATCGAGAAGATCGTGAGCCTCCGTGCTCAGAAAGCCAAAATCATGGGATTTGACAACTTCGCGCAGATGATGACCAGCCGTGTCATGGCAAAGACTCCGGAAGCTGCATCCGACCTGCTTCTCAGCGTTTTCGAGCCGGCTGTAAAACGTTCTGCCGAAGAGGTAAAAGACATGCAGGCATATGTTGATGCCAACGGCGGCGGATTCAAAATCGCTCCCTGGGATTATTATTACTATGCAGGTAAGGTGAAGAGCCAGAAATTTGACCTTGACGAGAACGAGCTCCGCCCATATTTCTCACTTGACAATGTTCTCAAAGGTATGTTCGAATGCGCTGAAAAGCTTTGGGGCATAAAGATGGTACCTATGCCTGACGCTCCCAAATATATCGAGGATATGGCAGTATACGATGTTGTCGATGCAAAGACCGGCGAACACATCGCCGTGTGGATGTGCGACTACTTCCCCCGCGCAACCAAGCGTCAGGGAGCATGGATGGAACAGCTTCAGAGCTGCGGAATCTTCGAAGATGGCAAAGAACGCAGACCTATCGTATATAACGTAGGCAATTTCACACCTCCGGCAGGAGATGTTCCCGCTCTCCTTACAATAGATGAAGTGGAGACCACATTCCATGAATTCGGACATGCGCTGCAGGCAATACTCTCACGTGCGCCCTACAAGTCTCTTGCAGGGACCAACGTCGACCGCGACTATGTTGAAATGTGCTCTCAGATAAACGAGCACTGGGCATTCGAACCGGAAGTGCTCAAAAGCTATGCCCGCCACTACAAGACCGGCGAGGTTATTCCCGATGAGCTTATCGAGAAAGTCGGCAAGGCTTCCAAGTTCAATCAGGGATTCGTGGCGACAGAGCTTGCCGGAGCCGCATTGCTTGACCTTAAATACGGTCAGACACCTGAAGTTACAGACGTTGTGGCATTCGAGAAAAAAGTAGGAAATGAAATCGGCATGCCTGAGGAAATCACCTACCGCTACCGTTCTCCCTACTTCAAACACATCTTCGGAAGCGACGGATATGCGTCAGGCTACTACACTTATCTCTGGGCTCAGGTTCTTGAGGCAGACGCGTGGGAACTTTTCAAACAGAAAGGTATCTTCGACAAGAAGACCGCTGCCTCTTTCAAGAAAAACATCCTTGAAGCCGGCGATACGGAAGATCCGATGGTATTGTTCAAAAAATTCCGCGGACACGCTCCCGATGCCAAGGCTCTTCTTCGTCTGAGAGGATTCGAATAATCCACGCTGCTACAGAATGACAAAACGACAAACGGAACTCGCCTTGACTTATTTTTCCTGACATCAGCGAGATATGTCAGCCGGATGGCGAGGATGCTGTCAGAATGGTCCGGATGGTAGGCGGCTGAATGTGAGGCTGAAGGGAGTTGACTTTCGTCAATGACCGAAGCCGAATCATTCAGCCAACGACCCAGACGGGCTATTATAACACATCCTCGTTTTTATTTCTCCAACTCAAGAAGAAACCTTTTTGCCGCCATACCGCCGGCATATCCGGTGAGTTCCCCGCCGGTCCCTATGATTCTGTGACACGGTATGAAAATAGAAACCGGATTTGCCGCAACAGCACCGGCAACAGCCCTTGCACCGTCCGGTATTCCGACAATTTCCGCAAGTTTTTTGTATGTCATGGTTCCGCCGAAAGGTATTTCCGCAAGACATTCCCAGACTCTGCGGCGAAACGGTGTTCCCGCAGGAGAAACCTCAATATCGAACCTATGCCGTCTGCCTGAAAAGTATTCGTCAAGCTGGGTTTCAGCACAAGAAATCACATCGTAATCCATTTCCCCCTGGTTCAGCTGCCCGAGGTTGCGCCTATGCCTGGGACTGTCCGCCCAGTCGCACATCAGCAGTTTTCCGTCCGTAGCCGCAAGATGAAGAATACCGCACGGGGAGTGATATTCAATAGTATCCATATTCAATAGTATCCGTATACAATAACAACGGAAAAGAAGCGTTATCTATATACACTCACACTCACTAATTCCTGAAGGTCGCGTATCATTACGGTTGCGGCCTTCACTCTTTGTGTGAAAAGGGTATGTTTATATCCTTTAATGGTATCACTGATTCCAAAATCTTTCGGTAATTTTGCATTGACAAAAACTGCAGATACAATAAACCTATGGAAACAATCAGAGACAAAGAATTCGGCGGAGAACGCCCCCTTTTCGGGACCCGCGGACTGCATCTTGAAAACGTCACATTTCATGCCGGAGAATCAGCCCTCAAATGCTGTGCCGACATAGAGGCAGAAAAATGCCGCTTCGAGGGCAAATATCCCTTCTGGCACACAGACGGGTTCAAAGTGAGAAACTCACTCTTCACCCCCGGCGCCCGCGCCGCACTGTGGTATTCCCGCAATCTTGAGATGACCGACACTCAGGTTGACGCGCCAAAGATGTTCAGAGAAATGGACGGCATTGTTCTGCGCAATGTAAACATCCCTGACGCTGAAGAGACTCTCTGGCATTGCGCCAATGTCGATATCCGTGATGTCAAGGTGGCAAACGCCGACTATCTTTTCATGCATTCCCACGACATCCGCATCAAAAACTGGCATCAGCAGGGCAACTATTCCTTCCAGTATTGCCGCAACGTAGAGATCCGTAATGCTGAAATTCATTCAAAGGATGCATTCTGGGGCACTGAGAATGTAACGATCTACGATTCCGTAATTTCCGGTGAATATCTCGGATGGCATTCCCGCCGGTTGCATCTTGTGCGCTGCCGCATCTCCGGCACGCAGCCGCTTTGTTATTGCCGCGACCTCGTGCTTGAGGACTGTGTGTTTGAGGAAGACTGCGACCTCGCATTCGAAGACAGCGAAGTCAACGCTATCCTGCTCTCGCCTGTGACAAGCGTGAAGAATCCCATGCGCGGAAGCATAACGGCAGAAACAATAAAGGAAATCATAATTGACGGTTTTTCAAAAGCCGTAGAACCCGTAAAAATCATTTCTACAAATGCAATATAATTTTGATGAACTTACAGAACGCCGTAACACAGGCTGCGTAAAATGGGACTCCGACAATGACCCCGACATGCTTCCCCTGTGGGTGGCGGACATGGATTTTCAGACCGCTCCGTCAGTAAAAGAAGCTGTTATGAGCCGTGCCGCCACAGGGATATACGGCTATGTCCGTGTGCCTGACTCTTATTACGAGGCTCTGACACGCTGGTTCGATACACGTCACGGCTGGCATATCGACAGGGACAGGGTTATCTACACCTCCGGTGTAGTCCCGGCACTGTCGGCAATAATCAAAGCGCTCGTGAAACCGGGTGAAGGTGTAATCATACAGACACCGGCATACAACTGTTTCTTCTCTTCAGTAAGAAACAACCATGCCATAGAGATTGACAATCCTCTTAAACGCATAGAGACCGCTTCCGGATTCACATATGAGATAGATTTCGAAGACCTTGAGGCTGCAGCGTCAAGACCTGAGACCAGGCTTCTTCTCCTCTGCAACCCCCAGAATCCTACAGGTCGCGTCTGGACCCGTGCCGAACTTGAACAGGTGCACGACATATGCCGTCGCAACGGAGTCCGCGTTCTCAGTGATGAAATCCACTGCGAACTGATACACAAGGGCTATGAATACATTCCATATGCAACCATCGACCCGGAAGCCGTTGTATGCTGCTCTCCGAGCAAGGCTTTCAATACGGCTGGTCTCCAGACAGCCAATATCGTATGTCCTGATACGGAAACCCGAGACCTCATCGACCGTGCGATAAACGATAATGAGGTGTGCGACATAAATCCGTTCGGAGTCGTGGCACTGGAAGCCGCATACAATGACGGAGGGGAGTGGCTGGATGCATTAAACAATTATCTTGAAGACAATTACCGCTATCTCCGCGAGACCCTCGGCTCCGCATTCCCGCAGTTGAGGATATGCGATTCACAGGCAACATATCTTGCATGGATTGACATACGCCCTCTGTGCATAAGCTCCGACAACCTCGATAAGTTGCTCAGAAAGAATGGGAAAGTACATATAAATTCCGGCACGATGTATGCGGGCGACGGCTACATGCGCATCAACTATGCCTGCCCGCGCCTGCGCCTCGCGGAAGCCCTGCGCAGGATGACCGGAATTTTAAAAACTCTGTAGAAGCTGTTAAAGAACCGATGAAATCAGACATCCGTTTCATTCGCGAAGGGAAAGAACTCTCGTGGAAGCAACGTCTCAGGCTCACAGTCTCGCTTTCACTGCCCGCGATGCTCGCACAATTGTCAAGCATCGCGATGCAGTATATAGATGCATCTATGGTAGGAAGGCTCGGCGCCGATGACTCCGCTTCCATCGGACTGGTGTCTACAAGTCTGTGGCTTTTCTGGGGAATATGCTCGGCGATGACTTCCGGATATTCCGTTCAGGTAGCACACCGCGTCGGAGCCAAAGACAACGAGGGGGCGCGGCGCGTACTGCGCCAGGGCATCACCGCCAGCCTGACATTCAGTATCTTGACCGCGCTCATAGGTGTGGCGATAGCGTTGCCTCTGCCTCACTGGCTCGGAGGAGGAGAAACGATATGCCCGAAAGCTTCTCTTTATTTCGTTGTTTTTGTGGCGGCGCTGCCCTTGCTTACAATGAATTATCTCGCAGGCGGAATGCTGCGGTGCGTTGGCAACATGAAAATTCCGAGTCTTCTCAGCGGAATGATGTGCGTGCTTGACTGCATATTCAACTTCCTGCTTATTTTCCCATCACACCATTATGACCTCTCCGGTATACATGTCACAATACCCGGAGCAGGACTCGGAGTGCTCGGTGCGGCTTTGGGAACCGTGGCGGCAGAAGCCGTATGCGCGGTCATAATGATGTATTATGCATGTGTGCGCCAGCCGGAGATACGCATATGGCGAACAAAGGGCAGTTTCCGTCCCACTTCCGGCATCACCCGGAAGGCTGCTTCAATCTCCGCACCCATGACTCTGGAACACGCAGTCATCTGCGGCGCACAGATAGCAATCACAATGATCGTGGCTCCCCTCGGTGTCATCGCTATCGCGGCAAACGCATTTGCCGTTACAGCCGAAAGTCTCTGTTACATGCCCGGATATGGAATCGGAGACGCCGCCACCGCACTTACCGGACAGAGTCACGGCGCCGATCGTCCGGGACTTGTGAGACAATTCGGTTACATGGCGGTAGGACTCGGCATGACCGTCATGTCGGCAATGGGAGTGCTGATGTATCTGTTCTCTTATGAAATCATGGCGGCAATCACACCGGTAGAGGCAATACGCGAACTCGGGGCGGAAGTGCTGCGCATCGAGGCATGGGCGGAACCTATGTTCGCAGCATCCATTGTGGCATATGGAGTCTTCGTAGGCGTTGGCAACACCACATTGCCTGCCGTCATGAATTTCGGCAGCATATGGGCTGTAAGGGTTCCGCTCGCATGGCTGTTCGCCAAGTCCATGGGCTTGCAGGGTGTCTGGATCGCCATGTGCATCGAGCTGATATTCCGCGGCTCCATATTTCTCGCACGCCTCTTTTTCTCACGCTGGTACCATCCACGTAAACAAGGACATACGGATCCGGCATCAGTAATCACATAGCAAAGAGGGCATTCCAAAGAATGCCCTCTTTGCTATGTGATTACTGATTAATACCTTAAATACTAAGTGACACTCCGCACGTCAGACAACGGGGCAACGCCGGACCATACATATATCCGGAATCCCGTAAAGAACCCGTGTCAAAGTCACGCTGATAGGAGTTGAATATGTTGCTTACCCCCGCTGTCACGTCAATATCCAATTTCTTGAAAATTTTAAAGCAGTATGCAAGTTTTACCGATGCGTCGAAGAAGGATTGGGTGCGCACCGCAAGATCCACATCTGTTCCCGAACCTACAAGATGCTGCACTGTCATCGGACCGGTAAGCGTTCCTGTGAATATAGCCCTGAATTTGGGAAGTATCTCCCAGTTGGCGGTAAAATAGCCATATACATCCGGTGTGCGGAACATCCTCTTCTCCGCCGGGACATCGGGGTTGTCACTCCACACTTCCGGCTTTTTGTAACGGCTGCGCTGGAGAGTGACACCTGCCTGCACATCAAAATGCGACGAGAAGAAAGCCTTTGCCTCAAGATTCAAACCGAACACCCGCGCTCCCGAACCGTTGTAACGCTCAAGAACGGCATTCCCTTGAGCATCGGTTCCGTCAAGCTGACGGAGCGCGAAAACATCGCGCAGATCGGTAAAGAATCCCTCGATAAGAAGATTTGTCTGAACATTTCCGAAAGTATGGTAAAAGTCGGCTGACGCGCTGAAACTCTGAGAGCTCTCCTGCTTCAAATCCGGGGCAAGCACGGTCACCACCCTTTCGCCACCGACAATCGCGATGTGCAGATCCTCATCATATGCCTGCGGAGAGCGGAAACCGGTTGAATACGACAACCTGAAATTCGCACTGCGAGACGGATTGAAACGGATGTTGGCACGCGGAGAGACAATCGGGTTCTTTATCAGAGAATGCTTGTCGAGACGTGCGCCTACAAGGAATCCCCACTTCTCGTTGCGCCACTCATTCTGAAGATAACCGCTGAATATGTTCACATTCTGCAGCAGGTCGTGCCCGTATCCTATTGTCACGTCATGCAGGCGGTTATATGAATACTCGAGTCCGGCTACAAGTTCCGAGGGCATGAACAGAAAATGTGTGATCGGATGGGTCCACTGTGTTCCTGCCGTAACGACAAGGTCTGACGTGCGACCGTACGCGTCGGGATCCATATCGGAGCCGTAATAACTTTTGCGTTTCGTTGCCTGCATTGCTGAGAAGACAGACACGTGGTCACGCCTGTCGCGGGGCCATATGTCATATGTCACTTCAGCCGCATGTATATTGTGCTCCACCTGCTCGGCGATCATTGCCAGATGCGGCGGTTCGTCAAGCTGGTCTCCTCCGCGTCTGTATTCATGCGTGTTGTGGTATTCCACCGAAAGACGCGAATCCTCCGTTGTGCGAAGAAACGTCCGTGCGCCGAGAGTCTGTGTCTTCAATTGGGCAATTTCGGTAAAGCCGTCGCCGTTGTGGTCATATCCGTCACGATAACGGCTTTGTCCGTAAATAAAAATACCCGCCTTGTCATTGTCGGTGACAACAGACGCATTAAGGGTCGTATTGTTGTCAAGAGAGCCTGACGGACCTATGGAAGTAAGCGTATGTGAGATTTTTGCGGAGTTCTCGCGGGGATCTTTTGTGATTATGTTGATTGTTCCGCCGATGGCTGAAGATCCGAACAGTGCCGATCCGCCTCCACGCATCACTTCGATACGGTCAATCATGTTCGCTGGAATCTGTTCAAGACCGTAGACTCCCGTAAGGGCGGAGAAGACAGGTCGCGAGTTCATGAGAATCTGGGAATAATGTCCATCGAGACCATTGATGCGGACCTGTGTAAACCCGCAGTTCTGGCAGTCGTTTTCAACACGCACGCCAGGCTGGAAATCAAGTCCGTCGGCAAGCGAGCAGGCACCGACCGTGGTAAGCAGTTTCCCGGTCATGACGTTCACGAGCGATGGACTTTCCCTACGCTTGACCTCACTCTTTGAACTGGTGACAACCACCTGGTCAAGCATGAAAACATCCATCAGAGAATCAAGTTCACTCTCAGCGGGTGATGAGGGGACAGCATTTTTGTCGGCATGCGCCGACGCGGCAATGGCAACAACCACAGCCGCAACATATATTCTTTTATACATTGTCTGTTGCGAAATAATTTCTAAATATGTGTATACAATAGGTACGTAACGCTACATATGCGCGACTCCGCGCAGAAATTATTTCACAGCAGGGGGACCCCTGAGAAGATATAAGGCGGCTTCGTGCCGACATTTGGCGACAATGACACAGGCTGAGACTAATGAAAATGACACATCCGGAATATCAAGCGCAAATCCCGCCACTGATTGCGCGGTTGTCGCCGCCAGATTGAACCCGGCTACAAGATCAAGCGAATGCGCGGTGTGGGAATGGGTTCCGGATGGTAAATAAGGGTGCGAATGTGTCACAGCCCTGCCGTCAACCCCCTTGTGCACATGCGTGAAAATCGCGTTCGAGAACATGAAGTTCACAAACACAAGCATCACCAATGACACAAAAACAGTGGCAAACGACTTTTTCACATTGCAAAATTAGCTAATAATCTCGAACTATGCAAGAAACGCGCCGTCCGCATTCTTTAGCGGCTGTCTGTCACCACTGTCACCAGTAACTGTCTGTCACCCGATGCCGCCAAGTGTGTCGGGAAAGCCCTGCAACAAAAGCATCTGGATATTTACCGATGCAATTATAGCATAAGGAAAGAAAGTAAAAACCGGCACCTCGTGAAGTTTTCTTATAATCTCAGACCGTGTTTGCCAAATAATTAGTAAATTTGCATCTACTGATAATTGTATATTATCAGAACCGACAGATATGACCCCTGAAGAAAAAGCAAGAATAAAAATAGACCGATGGTTTGAGGATGCCGGCTGGAATGTTGTTGACCGTGACCAATATACACCGTCATCAACGGCAGTCGCCATCCGCGAGGGATTGTTGCACAACAATCTTGAAGCCGATTATTTCCTGTTTATCAATGGTAAAGCGGTTGGTGTGCTTGAGGCTAAGCGGCGAGAAACAGATGTTCATGATTCGAATGTCGCGGATCAAGCTGAAAATTATACTCGTTCTGTTCCCGATTGTTATCAAAAAATTGCAGAAGTCCTGCCATTAGTATATCTGTCCAACGGTGAAACTGTGCTTTTCAAAAATCAGAATAACGCGGATGCCGGCTATGATGCGATCAATCGGATTCACACTCCTAAGGAGATTGTGAAAATGCTCGGAATTGAAGACTTCTGCGCGGGACTTCCCACCTTGAAGAAACGCGGACTTCGTGACTGCCAGTTTGAAGCAATCACTGAGCTTGAAAAATCATTCCGCACCGGCCAGGACCGCGCTTTAATGGTACTGGCAACCGGCGCAGGCAAGACATATACCGCTGTAACAGCCGCCTATCGCTTTTTGAATTATTCAAAAATGCGGCGAGTGCTTTTCCTTGTTGACCGTAATAACCTTGGCAAACAGGCTGAGGGCGAATTTGGCACTTACCGACTGACGGATACAGGCGACCCGTTTAATACGATCTTTGGTGTGTCCCGCCTTAAATCCGCGGTCATACCCAAGGACGCCAATGTTGTGATCTCTACCATTCAGCGACTTTTCGCTTTTCTGAAAGGGGAGCCGATTACGACTGACAATGACGATGACGAAGAATCGGGCTCTACTGAAGAGATAACCCTCCCTCCGAATCCGGCATTGCCGCAGGATTATTTTGACCTCATCGTTATTGACGAATGCCACAGGTCGATTTACGGCAACTGGAAGAAAGTGCTTGAATATTTCAATACCGCACGGTTGATTGGCTTGACAGCAACCCCCGTGCCCGAAACCAAGGCATTCTTCAACAACAATATCGTTGTCAACTACACTCTTGAAAAATCAATAGTCGATGGTGTTAATGTAGGCGCAAGAGTATATCGCATCAAGACTCAGGAAACCGAAAACGGCGGAGCGATCCGTGTCGGCGACAAACTGCGTCAGGTGACGCGCTACACGGGAAAGGTGGAGACCATCACCAACCGTGAATCACAGAACTACACAAAAGAGGAGCTTAACCGGTCCATAATCAATCCGGCTCAGATTAAGCTTATTCTCCAGACGTTTAAGGATGCCGTTTATTCTGAAATGTTTATTGAGCCGCAGCGAGAACCGAATTTTGACTATCTTCCCAAGACACTGATTTTCGCCCTCAACGAGGCTCATGCCAACAACATTGTAAAGATAGCCAAAGAGGTCTTTGGCAAGGAAGATGATGATAAGTTCGTACAGAAAATAACATATTCGTCAGGCGACAGCGATGCTCTTATCCGTTCTTTCAGAAACGACAAGGAGTTCCGCATTGCCGTGACTTGTACGCTTGTCGCCACCGGCACGGATGTCAAGCCTCTTGAAGTCCTGATTTTCATGCGTGATGTCCGCTCCGAACCACTGTATATCCAGATGAAAGGACGAGGCACACGCACCATCGGTGATGATGTACTGCGAAACGTAACGCCGAACGCATTTAGCAAGGACTGCTTCTTTTTGGTAGATGCCGTTGGTGTGACTGAATCTGAAAAGACTGTACCTGCTCCCGGTGAAGATGAAGGCCCGACCGAGACTATAACATTCAAGAAACTCCTTGAACGGATGACGCATGGCGAGCTTCCTGACGGTTATTTCAAACTTCTGGCAGCTCGATTGGCACGTATTTCTTCCAAATCCACCGAGAGCCAGCGCAATGAATTTACCGAACTGACCCACGGCATAACTATTGCCGACCTGTCGGAAAGGATGTTCAAGGCAATCGACCCTGAAACGTCTCCATCGTTGCCACCTTATCGCAATGTCAATGAGCCTAATTTAGAGCGTAAAGGTCTGTTTGCTCCATTGGCGAATAATCCGAAAGCGCGTGAGCTTTTGCTAACTCTCAACGCCGGTTTCATCAAAACCTTGATGCCCGGTGAGGATACCCTTATATCCAAAGGATTCTCAATGGAGGAGGCACAGGAAACAACATCCGCATTTGAGGATTACTGCAAGACACATGCTGATGAGATTGAAGCATTGCGCATAATCTACAATAACTCCGGCGAACCGCTGACCTATTCAATGCTTCGCGACCTGTCTATACAGCTTCGCAGGGCAAACTCCCAGTTCAACGTATCTCAACTGTGGAACTGTTATTCTCTGCTCAACCGCGAGAAGGTAAAGCCCCGCTCGACTCAGGAAGAAAAGGAAGCTCTTACAAATATCATCCAGCTTGTGCGTTATGCCCTCGGACAGATTGACCGCCTCGACTCGCTCTGTTCGTCGGCAAACCAATATTTCAACCTCTGGTACGGTCAGCTTCAGCGTAATATCTCCGACAAGCAGATTGAGGTCATCAAGCAGGTTGTAAGGTATATAGCATCAAATGGAGCTGTAACCATAAAGGATATAAGAGAAGAAGACAAATCACAGGCGGCTCAGCTTGTAAAGGCATTCGGCAATCTCACAGAAGCGAACAAGGCTCTTTTGTCTCTCGCCGGATTCATAATCTATCACAGAAATGTAGCCTAAAATATCAACTCGGCAATGGCAAACAATACAGAACAATCGATTATTAAAAAAGTCTGGACACTTGCTACGACTCTTTCGGGTCAGGGCGTGGGCTTTACTGACTACATAACTCAGCTCACATATCTCCTGTTCCTTAAAATGGATAAGGAAAACCGTGAACTCGGCGAGGAATCGGCTATCCCGGAGGGTTATCAGTGGGAAGAACTGACAACTCTTGACGGGACGGATCTTTTAAAGCAATATGAAGAAACGCTCGATTTTTTGAGCCGTCAGGATAATCTTATCGGCACAATCTTCACAAAAGCCCAGAATAAGATTGACAAGCCTGTATATCTGAAAAAGGTCATCACAATGATTGATGAAGAGGACTGGCTTCTCGAAGGTGACGTGAAGGGTGCGATTTACGAAAGCATTCTGGAACGTAACGGTCAGGACAAAAAGAGCGGAGCAGGTCAATATTTCACACCTCGCCCGCTCATCAAGGCGATGGTTGACTGTACCCGCCCGAGAATTACCGAGACCGTATGCGACCCGGCTTGCGGCACCGGCGGCTTCCTGCTTGCCGCATTCGATTATATGAAAGATCAGAGTCAGGACAAGGAGAAACGGGAGTTTCTGCGAAACGAGGCACTCAGCGGAACCGACAATACAGCCCTTGTTGTCACCCTCGCTTCAATGAACCTCTATCTGCATGGCATCGGCACAGACCGTAGTCCGATTATTTGTGCGGACTCACTGGAGAAACAGCCTGAGAAACTTTTTGATGTCATACTCGCAAATCCTCCGTTCGGCACACGCCCGGCAGGTTCGGTTGATATTCAACGCGATGACTTCATCACCGAGACAAAGAATAATCAGCTCAACTTCCTGCAACATATCATGATGTCGCTTCGCAATGGCGGTCGTGCCGCTGTCGTTCTACCCGACAATGTTCTTTTCGAGGGTTCCGGCGAGACTATACGCCGCAAACTTCTTACCGATTTCAATCTCCACACAATTCTGCGTCTTCCCACCGGTATATTTTATGCTCAGGGGGTGAAAGCCAACGTGTTGTTCTTTACCAAAGGAGAGCCTACACGCGATGTATGGTTCTATGACTACCGCACAGGAGTGAAACACACTCTCGCCAACAATAAACTTGAACGCCGCCACCTCGACGACTTTGTAGCCTGCTATAATCCCGACAACATTTCGGCACGAACGGAAACATATAACGCCGAGACCGAACCAAACGGACGCTGGCGCAAATATCCGGCAGAGGATTTGCTCAAACGCGACAAGACCTCGCTTGACATCACTTGGATGAAAATCGAGGACACCGACGACCGCACTCTTGCCGAGCTAATGGCTGATATTGAAGCAAAAAGCAACAACATCGCCATAGCTGTCGCACAGTTAAAAGAATTGTTTTCCGAACTTAACCTTAACGAAATAAACGAATAAGCTATGGGCAAGACAGTGACTACGTACCTTGTGGACGGAGATCCCAAAGGAACCCGTTATGCTTTTATCAGCAATAAGATATGCCAGATGTTTGTCGTGCCTCGTTCAAATCTTGACTATCTCGACAAACAGAAGAAACTGCATAAACCGGCTTTTTATGTCCTTATTGGTGAGGATGAAATGGCAAAGCCGCAGGCTTACATAGGTGAAACCGAAAACTTCAGGGAGAGGGTAAAAGACCATGACCAAAAGAAAACCTTTTGGCAAAAGGCTCTTATATTCGTTTCAAAAGATGCGGATATGACCAAAACAGATGTGCAATATCTCGAATTTCTTGCCGTGCAACAGGCAAAGCATATCAACCGCTATGGTCTTCAGGAAAACAAGCAGACCCCGAAAGAGCCGAATCTTCCGGAATATCAGAAAGATGCTATGGACGAGTTCTTCGAGGACATAAAGTTCCTCACATCATTCATTGGTATAAGCATTTTTGAGACAGCTCCTGTTAATCAACTGCCCGTGTTCCATTTTAAGCGTAGAGGCGCAAATGCAAGAGGTGTGTATGATGGTAACGGATTTACTGTATTACGGGAGAGTGTGTTATCCAAAGATGCCGTCAACTCATGCCACGCTATTGCAAGGCGAGAAATGATAATCAAGGATTACTCTCAGATAAATGATAACGGCAACCCGGTGTTGACATCCGACATTTCATTTTCAAGTCCAAGTACGGCAGCCGGCATCTGCGGAGGATGCAGTTCAAATGGCTGGGTAGAATGGAAGAACGACAAAGGGCAGACCCTTGATGAGGTTTATCGTAATAAGTAAACGATTATGGACTCAAATTTGGATAAAAAGCAAGCGTTTGACCTTACCGGTCTGGATATGGCAAGACAATTTGATGAAATTGTCGAAATAATTCTATCTCACCGCAGCCGGGCTTCCCGTGCCGTTAATAACGAATTGCTGATGACCGCTTGGCAAGTAGGTTGCTATGTCTCGACAAAGTTGAAAAGCGAGGAATGGGGCAGCAAGGTTGTGGCCCAACTGTCAGAATACATCCGCGCCAACAGGCCTGACCTTAAGGGGTATAGCCGCAGCAGCATTTACAATATGGTTATGTTTTATGACGAATATTCATCCGCAGAATTTGCTGATACTGTCATGCGCTTTCTCAATTCTGAATTTGTCCAGCCAAAAACCGGTCAATTAATGAAGAGTAGCCAAATCTCAACGGATGAGTCTTCTGTAATTGTGCAGCCAAAAACTGCACAATTTGTCCAGCCAACGGTTGGACAATTGCCCAAGATATTGGAATTGACAACACTGACTAATCATATTGAAATCCTATGCCGGTGTAAGACCTCGGAAGAGAGGATGTTTTATATACTCTATGCTAATAAAGAACGATTGGTAAAGCGGGAGCTTCAACGTTGCATCTCAAACCAAACGTTTTCAACCCTATTGGGTGGAAAGAAAAGCATGTCGAAGGGAATGCTCGAAACTTATCCCAGTGCCCCTATAATGTTCAAAGATACCCTTTTCATTGATTTCCTGAATCTTCCTAAAAAACACAGTGAAAAGAAACTAAAGGATGGACTGCTTGAACACATGAAGCAGTTTATTCTTGAACTTGGCAAGGACTTCATATTCATGGACCAGGAATACCGTCTTGAAGTCGGATCTTCTACATTCAAGGCAGATTTGCTGTTTTTTCACAGGGGAATACAGGCTCTTGTAGCGGTTGAACTCAAGAAATCAAAATTTGATCCGCGAGATTTGGGGCAACTTGAATTTTATCTGGAGGCACTCGACAGAGATGTCAAGCGATCCAATGAGAACCCGTCGGTGGGTATAATCCTGTGTCCCGAAGCCGACCGAGTTGTCGTGGAATACGCCATGAGTAGGAGCATGAGTCCGACAATGATTGCCCAGTACAAACGCATCCTCATCCCACAGAAACGTATGCAGGCACAGCTTAACGAGTTTTGCAACCAATTCCTTACTAACGACTGATTATCATGGATACCCAGAAACTGCGTCAGCGCATACTTGACCTCGCCATCCGTGGCAAACTCGTGCCGCAAGACC
>Ga0137308_100133_pt1 | contig 135718 bp, 119 predicted proteins | sample Inofrocosms_June_FD_97181 | JGI IMG/M metagenome (GOLD analysis project Ga0137308, IMG submission 97181) | Mouse cecal microbial communities from Vienna, Austria - N-Acetylneuraminic and N-Acetylglucosamine D2O microcosms_June | ecosystem: Host-associated > Mammals > Digestive system > Large... | reverse complement strand
ATATGAGAGATTTAAAGGATACATGAAAATTATATGGGGAATGGGATATAGTAATTTCAAAAATAAAAGAGGATAATTGTTCATGAGAGAGATTATGAAAAAGCTTTATCAATCCATTGTTGAGGAAATTCCAGATTTGTATGAGGAAATTTATTTTGGTGTTCAAGATAAAAAAATAAAATTACAACTAGAGGATATATTTCCATTGTGTCAATTTAGTATTTACGATTCAGAGAGTATGCAATGTAGTGATATACTGGATATTACAAGAATGGTTTTTTGGGCAATAGAAGAGGGAGATCTGGAAGAAGGCTTTAAAGAATTAATAAAGGGATTGGAATTCATCTATAATAATGTAGATGTAAATACACGAACATATTGGAATGATAAGACAGCGGAAAGTTATATTTACACGTATTTAATGATAGCAATTTCAAGGTATAAAGAAGATGAACTTACTTTATTAGGAAAAGTAATAAGCAAAAACCAATCGAACATATTGAAAAAAGACTTAAAAGCGATGTTAAAAAGATGCATTCATTTTAATGAAGATGAGGATGGAATAATAGAAAACGGAAATTTACTTTTAGAAAACATAAAAATATAAACTACTTTGTTATATAAAATAAGAATTTTTTAATAAGGATTCAGCATATTTACGGCAGTTGCGTCTACTTTGATACAAAGTAGACCATACACGTGAAATTCATCTAAAACCTATCATCAACCATTTCTCAGGTTTTGAAAAATAGGGCAATGCATGTGTGAACCAGACAAGAAGAACCATAATTTTTCTGATGAAATGAGGGAAGAAACATATTTTCGAAAAAAAGATACCTGCCTATCGTCAAATAAGGTCATATTTTATATAAAGACTGGGAGGCTGTGAAAGATGAACGTAAAAAATTTTTGTACAGTGCGTTATTTTGCTGAGGTCTATTTTAATTGCTCTATGAACTGGTCCGATTTAGAAATCCTTATTGATGATTTTTTGATGCGGGAAAATAAACAAACTATTGAAGCATTTAGGAATGAAATAAAAATATTGTATATGTATGCATTAGAAAATCAAATGCTGCTAAAAGATATAGCTGGCATACTTACAGGCAGAGCAACACATAATCAAGAGACAGAGCATGTGATAAAGCTTTTCTATGATAAAAGTGTGCCAAAAATAAAATTTCGAAATATTTGTTACTTTTTGAATTGTCATTTTGGTTGTTATATTGGTTTATTTCATTTAGAAAGCCGCATTGAAGATTTTTTAATGTGGGAGAACATCAAGATACTTGAAAAGAAAATAAATACCATTTATAAATCGAATGATCACGAGTTTATGTGGGAAGTGAAGCGTTTAGAAAATTGTATAGAAGCTTTTTTCGAAATGGGAAATACCGAAAGAATTGAAGGCTTTATAAAGGAAATAGAATCAGTATATATCCTGATTGGTAACCATGAGTTTATGAAAGAAGTAGTCCATAGACTTGGCGGGGATATCAGAGTACCTGTCAAAAAATCTGTATGTATGATAAAACTGCTTTATGATAACTGTATCAAAGAAGAAAGTTAAATATTTTATCAAACAAGCATTTAAATACACATGTTATTTATTTACAAATAACTAATATGAAATACTTGTTTTCAATCCCCAAAACTTTCTGAATAGTAGTATCATAGATTTTATTATGATAAGAGGAGTATCCTGTTTCTGGTAAAGATATTCCTCCTATTAGTTTCTTTTGATAGACGCTGACAACCACTATACCTGCACCAATCCTACCGTCCGTTCAAACTCCTCTATAGATTCTGCTCTTGCGGCAACTTTCAGCCATTTTCGTAGCAATTCTAAATCGTTCTGTTCTAAAATACAGGTTTTGAGCGAATCTGAGAGTTCCCCAAGGTCTTCAAGAAGCTCAATCACAGCTTCTGCTCTGTCCTCCACTCTGCCTTCCGCTTTGCCCTGTGTCCAACCCTCCGCTTTACCCTGTGTCCAACCCTCCGCTTTGCCCTGCGTCCAACCTTCTGCTTTACCCTCTGCCCAGCCCTCCGCTTTTTCTTTATTTAACAACCTTTCAAATGAACTGCACATACCCTTCTCATCTCCTTTTTTCAACTGCTCGATCAATTCTCCCCGCTCTTTTCCGTTCAGTTCCCGTATAACATTTGAAAACCACGTAATCCATTCGTTCAGATCATTTGTATCCATTGCCCTGATACGGTGCATCAGCTCTGTAATGCCGTCTGTCCATTCCTGTCTTGTCCGTTTCTTGTCTGCCAGAAATATATTGTCAATTAATGTATTTGAATCAATAATTTCAGATTCTGTCAGTTTATTGACAGACACAAGCGCATATTCGAAATCTACAACGTATTTCTCAAACAGCTCTGCATGATCTATCATCTGGCTAAAGCTGCATGAGGCAGTCCAGTTTTGTTCTCCGTTATGCAGGACAATGGGCATAATGGCTGGAAATCTGTAATCCTTCCTCCTGCGCTCATTTTTATCACAGTTTTTGAAGTAGTCAATCCAGATTGCCGTCATATACACCAGCAGCCGAAACGGCATGGAGAAATCATTGTAGCTTTGAAGTTCAAACAGAAAAAATAAATAGATTATTCCATTCTTTGTATACACTTTATAGACTAAATCTGATTCATACGTATCAAACTGGTCTGTGATAAATTCCTTATCAATCAATTCCAAATCTTTTTCTTCGAGTGCCATCATCCACTCAAGACCAATGTATTTTTTGATGAAGTCAAGGAAATTCTTTTTGATTGAAAAAATCCTCTTATATCCCTTATCATGCGGATTGTCGGTATCTTTTTTCTGTATAGTTTCTTTATCATAAGTATTCATGTATTCTGCCTGTCTCCTGAATTTGGTAAGTTTTTATTGATTCCCTTGTTTCTTCGGTTTTTCAGTAGTTGATCTGGAATGATATTTTTTTCTGAAAATTGAATTATATTGTTATAGTTTGTAAGTATAGTATCAGAAAGCCACTATACCTGCACCAATCCTACCGTCTGTTCAAACTCCTCTATAGATTCCGCTCTTGCGGCGGCTTTGTGCCATTTTTTCAGCAATTCTAAATCGTTCTGTTCTAAAATACAGGTTTTGAGCGAATCTGATAGTTCTCCAAGATCTTCAAGAAGCTCAATCACAGCTTCTGCTCTGTCCTCCAATTTGCCCTGTGTCCAACCCTCCGCTTTACCCTCCGCTTTTTCTTTATTTAACAGTCTTTCAAATGAACTGCACATACCCTTCTCATCTCCTTTTTTCAACTGCTCTATCAATTCTCCCCGCTCTTTTCCGTTCAGTTCCCGTATAACATTTGAAAACCATGTAATCCATTCATTCAAATCATTTATATCCATTGCCCTGATTCGGTGCATCAGCTCTGTGATGCCATCTGTCCATTCCTGTCTTGTCCGTTTCTTGTCTGCTAAAAATATATTGTCAATTAATGTATTTGAGTCAATAATTTCAGATTCTGTCAGTTTATTGATAGACACAAGCGCATATTCGAAATCTACAACGTATTTCCCAAACAGCTCTGCATGGTCTATCATCTGGCTAAAGCTGCATGAGGCAGTCCAGTTTTGTTCCCCGTTATGCAGAACGATGGGCATAATGGCTGGAAGTCTGTAATCTTTCCTCCTGCGTTCATTTTTATCACAGTTTTTAAAGTAATCAATCCAGATTGCTGTCATATACACCAGCAGCCGAAATGGCATAGAAAAATCATTGTAGCTTTGAAGCTCAAGTAGAAAAAATAAATAAATTATTCCATTCTTTGTATACACTTTATAGACCAAATCTGATTCATACGTATCAAACTGGTCTGTGATAAATTCCTTGTCAATCAGTTCCAAATCTTTTTCTTCAAGTGCCATCATCCACTCAAGACCGATGTATTTTTTGATAAAGTCAAGGAAATTCTTTTTGATTGAAAAAATCCTCTTATATCCCTTATCATGCGGATTGTCGGTATCTTTTTTCTGTGTAGTTTCTTTATCATAAGTATTCATGTATTCTGCCTGTCTCCTGAATTTGGTAAGTTTTTATTGATTCCCTTGTTTCTTCGGTTTTTCAGTAGTTGATCTGGAATGATATTTTTTTCTGAAAATAGAATTATATTGTTATAGTTTGTAAGTATAGTATCAGAAAACTACTATACCTGCACCAATCCTACAGCCCGTTCAAACTCCTCTATAGATTCTGCTCTTGCGGCAATTTTCAGCCATTTTCGCAGCAATTCTAAATCATTTTGTTCCATAATACAGGCTTTGAGTGAATCTGAGAGTTCCCCAAGGTCTTCAAGAAGCTCAATCACAGCTTCTGCTCTGTCCTCCACTCTGCCTTCCGCTTTGCCCTGTGTCCAACCCTCTGCTTTGCCCTCTGCCCAGCCCTCTGCTTTGCCCTCCGCTTTTTCTTTATTTAACAGCCTTTCAAATGAACTGCACATACTCTTCTCATCTCCTTTTTTCAACTGCTCGATCAATTCTCCCCACTCTTTTCCGTTCAGTTCCCGTATAACATTTGAAAACCACGTAATCCATTCATTCAGATCGTTCGTATCCATTGCCCTGATTCGGTGAATTAATTCCGTAATACCGTCTGTCCATTCCTGTCTTGTCCGTTTTTTGTCTGCTAAAAATATATTGTCAATTAATGTATTTGAATCAATAATTTCAGATTCCGTCAGTTTATTGACAGACACAAGCGCATATTCGAAATCTACAACGTATTTTCCAAACAGCTCTGCATGGTCTATCATCTGGCTAAAGCTGCATGAGGCAGTCCAATTTTGCTCTCCGTTATGCAGGACAATGGGCATAATAGCTGGAAGTCTGTAATCCTTCCTTCTGCGCTCATTTTTATCACAGTTTTTAAAGTAATCAATCCAGATTGCCGTCATATACACCAGCAGCCGAAACGGCATAGAGAAATCATTGTAGCTTTGAAGCTCAAGCAGAAAAAACAAATAGATTATTCCATTCTTTGTATACACTTTATAGACCAAATCTGATTCATAGGTATCAAACTGATCTGTAATAAATTCCTTGTCAATCAATTCCAAATCTTTTTCTTCGAGTGCCATCATCCACTCAAGACCGATGTATTTTTTGATGAAGTCAAGGAAATTCTTTTTGATTGAAAAAATCCTCTTGTATCCCTTATCATGTGGATTGTCGGTATCTTTTTTCTGTGTAGTTTCTTTATTATAAGTATTCATGTATTCTGCCTGTCTCCCGATTTTGGTAAGATTTTATTAATTCCCTTATTTCTTCAATATTTTTCAGCAATTAATCTGGAAAGTCTCTTTCTTTCTGAAAATAGAATTGTATTGTTATAGTTTATAAGTATAGTATCAGAAAGCCACTATACCTGCACCAATCCTACAGCCCGTTCAAACTCCTCTATAGATTCTGCTCTTGCGGCAACTTTCAGCCATTTTCGTAGCAATTCTAAATCATTTTGTTCCATAATACAGGTTTTGAGTGAATCTGAGAGTTCTCCAAGGTCTTCAAGAAGCTCAATCACAGCTTCTGCTCTGTCCTCCACTCTGCCTTCCGCTTTGCCCTGTGCCCAGCCCTCCGCTTTGCCCTCCGCTTTTTCTTTATTTAACAGTCTTTCAAATGAACTGCACATACCCTTCTCATCTCCTTTTTTCAACTGCTCGATCAATTCTCCCCGCTCTTTTCCGTTCAGTTCCCGTATAACATTTGAAAACCATGTAATCCATTCATTCAGATCATTTGTATCCATTGCCCTGATTCGGTGCATCAGCTCTGTGATGCCATCTGTCCATTCCTGTCTTGTCCGTTTCTTGTCTGCCAGAAATATATTGTCAATTAATGTATTTGAATCAATAATTTCAGATTCCGTCAGTTTATTGACAGACACAAGCGCATATTCGAAATCTACAACGTATTTTCCAAACAGCTCTGCATGATCTATCATCTGGCAAAAGCTGCATGATGCAGTCCAGTTTTGTTCCCCGTTATGCAAGACAATGGGCATAATGGCTGGAAGTCTGTAATCCTTTCTTCTGCGTTCATTTTTATCACAGTTTTTAAAGTAGTCAATCCATATTGCCGTCATATACACCAGTAGCCGAAACGGCATGGAGAAATCATTGTAGCTTTGGAGCTCAAGCAGAAAAAATAAATAGATTATTCCATTCTTTGTATACACTTTATAGACTAAATCTGATTCATAGGTATCAAACTGGTCTGTGATAAATTCTTTATCAATCAGTTCCAAATCTATTTCTTCGAGTGCCATCATCCACTCAAGACCAATGTATTTTTTGATGAAGTCAAGGAAATTCTTTTTGATTGAAAAAATCCTCTTGTATCCCTTATCATGCGGATTGTCGGTACCTTTTTTCTGTATAGTTTCTTTATCCTGCGTATTCATGTATCGTATTTATCTCCTGATTCGGGTAAATTTTTATTGATTCCCTTGTTTCTTCGGTTTTTCTGGTAATTTATTGAAATAATATTATGATATCTTGCAATCATAGTAACATAGTTTTTCTCTTTTTTCAAATTATTCATACTTTGAGTTACCCCATTTTTGAAAATTGCACCTCTGAAACCCACATAAATCAATATTTTTCATAAAGGTAGCAATCACAACTGACAATTTCTCATTTGTTTGTATTCTTACGCCTTGCAGAAGGCGGACATGAAAAAATGAAGAAACTTAAAATTTATAACGACTATATTAAACAACTATATCAAAAGTGATTTATACAACAGTTAAAATCTAATATACAATGTGTACTTTTTTACAATTTTCTAAGAACATCATGTATTAGCAGTTTTTAAAATATACCAGTGAAAAAACTGTTAAAAGCATCATCACAACAACGGCGACAACACCTTCAACGCCGCCTGCATCACCTTATTTCCAATCGGCCTTTTCGACCAGTGTGCAAGGTCCATCTCCTCGCATTCCTCGAGCGTCCTTAGAAAATCATCCTTCATATCCTTGACTGCCTCCATCTCACTCAAAAAGACGCCGCACTCATAATGCAGATAAAAGCTGCGGTAATCCGTGTTGATTGTGCCGCAGATTGCGCATTCATCATCCGCAATCACATTTTTGGCATGAATGAAACCAGGCTTGTATTCATAGATATGCACACCCGCCTCCATCAATTTCCCATAATTTGACACATTCACCATATAGACATACCACTTGTCATAAATCCTCGGCACAATAATACACACATCGACGCCACTCTGTGCCGCACTGGTCAGATCGTCGCGCATACTCTGGTCTAGGACAAGATAAGGCGTCGTGATATAGATATAATCGCGTGCCTTGTTGATCATTCTGGTGTAAACGCCTTCCGTCGGATTATGCGGGTTTCTGTGAGGTCCCCCCATAAACGGCTGCACATACCCCTCCTGAAATACATGCGCCTGCGGTCTGTAATCCGCGTCATTGATTCTCACATTTTTGTTGACAATACGCCACATATTGAGAAAAAAACAGGTAAAGCTGTACACGCCGTCCCCATACAGACGAATGCCAGAATCCTTCCAGTGCCCAAACCGCTCAATATAATTTGCATACTCATCTGCAAGATTAAATCCGCCTGTGTAGCCGATATTGCCGTCAATCACCGTGATTTTCTTATGATTTCTGTAATTAAAGGACATGCGCACCATATCGCGGTGAATCGGATTAAAAATACTCATCTCAATCCCACGGCTTTTGAGGTCCCTGCGAAATGCCTGCGTGTTGATGCGCAGCGTGCCAAAGTCATCAAACAATAGCTTGACTTCCACGCCTTCTTTGACCTTTCGTGTCAGTACCTCCAGAATATCGGACCAGACTTTTCCGTCTGAGACGATAAAATATTCCATAAAAATAAACTTCTTTGCCTGCTTGAGATCTTCCAGCATCGCCTCTAGCACTTTCTCGCCCAGACCAAAATAGGTGGCATGGGTATTGTTATAAATCGGAAAACCTTCTTTTCTAAGATAGCGGCTAATCTGCACTTTGTTAGGGTGCTGCCGCTCTAAATCCTGAACGATCTCTTCATTTTGTCTGAGATTTTTGACCATCAGGGCATCAATTTCACGCGACCGCCTGAAATAACTGGAATTGACGCGCTTGCGTCCCCACATAAAATACAAAAAAAGACCCGATACCGGCAGCACGAGTATGATGACAATCCAGCTCATTTTATAGGCTTCCGCGTTATTCACAAGTGCAAACACCGTAATCACGCTCACTATTTCAAAAATGAAATACGCAATGATAGAATATCTCATTAAATACATTGCCAGAAAAATCATCAGGCCAATCTGCAAAAAAAATGAGATTCCTACGGTGACACCTCTTATAATTCCATAATACTTACTTCTCACGATACCCATTCAAATTCATGTCCTCTCCTCAGGGTTTTGTCTTTATTAGGATATATTTCTATATTTTAACACGATTTTATTTATTTTCAAGAAAATCTACCATAAATATTCATTTTCTGGTACACTAAATTTATAAACATTCTATATCAACTATTTTATTCACGATTTGAAAGAGGGATACTTTCATGCAGACAACCATTGACCAAAATCTTTTTTCAGAGGCATGTTATAAAATGATTGGTGCACTCCAAGGTCAGAATGGCATCGGTACACTGAGGGAAAAGACAATACACAGCGTCCTAAAATACTATTATGCCCCAGATTCTGTCTACCATGAGATTAAAATTGGTTCTTATGTCGCTGATATCTGTGTTGACGGTGAAATCTTTGAGGTACAGACACGCAATTTTAACAAAATGCGGGACAAACTTGACTTTTTTCTCAAGGAACATGATGTCACCATCATCTATCCAGTCGCTCATACCAAGTGGCTGTTGTGGCTGGACACAGAGACAGGGGAACTGACCCCCAAGCGAAAATCGCCTAAGACTGGAACGATTTATCAAATTATACCAGAATTATATAAAATCAAAATGTTTATCAGCAATCCCAGACTCCACTTGATCATCAGCCTGATTGATGTGGAGGAAACACGCTATCTCAATGGCTGGAGCCGCGACAAAAAAAAGGGCTCCTCCCGCATGGACGGAATCCCTGTAGGCATCTACGACGAAGTGCGCATTGACACCTTTGATGATTATACCATTTTTCTCCCCGATGCGCTGCCAGAGACTTTTACCTCAAAGGATTTGGGAAAAGCGGCAAAAATCTCACCAAACAGGGCAGCCACTCTATTGAATGTACTGCTGGAGACAAACGTTGTCAGCCGCGTCGGCAAAAGCGGACATAGTTATCTATATCAAAAAAGGGCTATCAGAAAATGATATCCGCCCACAATATTGTCTGAACTATTTATATATACAGCAATATTTGTGAGCAAACCGCATTTTCTGATAGCCTTTCTTATTCGTCAATTATCTATTTAAGCCCTCTTCATCTGATTCTTGATCTTCTAGTACTTCATCCTCAAACTCTTCATCAAGGAGTACTGTCTCCCCCTCCACGGGTTCATCTACCACCTTGTCAAGCGCCTCATCGACATCCTCAAACTCCTGTGTGCCGTCCGAGAGCTTCTCCCGCACCTTGGCAATCTTGGCAACCTTCACATTCTCATCATCAAGGTTAATGAGTTTGACACCCGAAGTATTTCTGCCATAGATTGAAATATCACCCACTGGAATCTGTATAATTACGCCCTCTGTCGTGATCATCATAACCTCATGGTCGTCATTGACACCCTTGATGCCGACCACATTGCCCGTCTTTTCCGTGATACGGTAACAGCGAACCCCTTTGCCGCCGCGCTTCTGCACCGTAAATTCATCGAGCAAAGTCCGTTTTCCCATACCCATCTCTGACACGATCAACAGTGCATCGCCCTGCGTGTTAAGCTGCATACCGATAATCTCATCGCCATCATCGAGATTCATGCCAATCACACCCATCGCATTTCTGCCCATCGCGCGCACATCGGTCTCTTTAAACCGGATACACATTCCATATTTTGTAATCAGGAAAATCTCGGAATTTTCATCTGTCGCCTTCACCTCGATTAATTCATCATCATCGCGCAGCGAGATTGCCGCCAGCCCGTTCTTGCGGACATTTGAAAATTCCATAATCGGCGTTTTCTTCGTGATTCCTCTTTTTGTGACCATAAACAGATGTTTACCCTCTGTAAATTCCCGAATCGGAATCATCGCAGATATTTTCTCCCCGGGATTTAATTGCAGCAGGTTCACAATCGCCGTTCCTCTGGCTGTCCTGCCCGCCTCGGGAATCTCATATGTTTTCAGCCTGTACACACGCCCAAAATTTGTAAAGAACATCAGATAATGGTGCGTCGTCGTCATCAGTAAGTCCTCGATGTAATCATCCTCAATCGTAGACATTCCCTTGATGCCGCGCCCGCCCCTGTGCTGGGTCTTAAAATTATCTACCGTCATGCGCTTGATGTAGCCTAAGCTCGTCATAGCGATCACAGTATTTCCGCGCGGAATCAAATCCTCCATGTCAATCTCAGACTCGTCATAGCCAAATTTCGTGCGCCTGTCATCGCCGTATTTGTCAGCAATCAGCGTAATTTCTGTCTTAATCACACCGAGAAGAAGCTTTTCATCCGCAAGAATTGCCTTGTACTCCTCAATCTTTTTCAAGAGCTCAGCGTGTTCCTGCTCTAGCTTCTCGCGCTCTAAACCTGTCAGTGCGCGCAGCCTCATATCAACGATCGCCTGTGCCTGAACCTCTGTCAGACCAAAACGCTCGATCAATCCTTCCTTCGCCGCCTGCGTGTTCGTACTGCCCCTAATAATGCGGATAACCTCATCGATATTGTCAAGGGCAATCAACAAGCCCTGTAAGATATGATCCCGCTCTTCCGCTTTATTCAGATCATACTGGGTTCTTCTGGTGACAACTTCCTCCTGATGCTTGATATAATATGTTAGCACATCCTTGAGATTCATAACCTTGGGCTGATTGTTCACCAAAGCCAGCATAATCACGCCAAAGCTGTCCTGTAGCTGTGTATGTTTGTAGAGCTGGTTCATAATCACATTTGCATTGACATCCTTGCGAAGCTCAATGCAGATGCGCATACCCTCTCTGTTGGATTCATCGCGCAAATCTGTGATGCCGTCAATCTTTTTATCCTTCACAAGCTCTGCTATCTTTTCAATTAAGCGTGCCTTGTTAACCATATAGGGAAGTTCTGTGACAATGATACGGCTTTTTCCGTTCGCCATCGTCTCAATATTCGTCACGCTGCGCACCCTGATCTTGCCGCGTCCAGTGCGGTAAGCTTCCTCAGCGCCGCGCGTGCCAAGGATAATGCCGCCTGTCGGAAAATCCGGTCCCTTCACAATCGCTAAAAGCTCCTCAATCTCTGTGTCCCGATCCTCCTCAATGCGGTTGTCAATCATTTTCACAACCGCTGCAATGACTTCCCTGAGATTATGCGGCGGAATATTGGTCGCCATGCCGACAGCAATTCCCTGCGTGCCGTTGACAAGCAGGTTTGGATAACGGCTTGGCAGCACGACGGGCTCTTTCTCCGTCTCGTCAAAGTTTGGCTGGAAATCAACAGTATTCTTGTTGATATCTGCGAGAAGCTCCATCGAAATCTTGCTCAGACGCGCCTCAGTATATCGCATGGCAGCCGCCCCGTCACCGTCAACTGATCCGAAGTTACCATGTCCGTCTACAAGCGGATAGCGCGTAGACCACTCCTGCGCCATATTGACCAAAGCGCCGTAGATCGAGCTGTCTCCGTGAGGGTGATATTTACCCATCGTATCACCGACAATACGCGCGCTCTTTCTGTGCGGCTTGTCAGGACCATTGTTGAGCTCGATCATCGAGTAGAGCACACGCCGCTGCACTGGCTTTAATCCGTCCCGCACATCTGGAAGCGCACGGGAAGCAATGACACTCATGGCATAGTCTATATACGACTTTTCCATCGTCTTTTGCAGATCCACTTCCTCAATCTTGTCAAATATTGTATCGTCCATATATAACTCCTATTCTTAAATGTCGAGATTCTTTACGAACTGGGCATTTGCCTCGATAAACTCCCGTCTTGGCTCTACCTTGTCTCCCATCAGCGTCGTAAACGTCAGATCAATCTCAGATTCCGCCTCCTCGTCCATAGAAACCTTCAGCAAAATACGTTTCTCAGGGTCCATTGTCGTATCCCAGAGCTGGTCGGCGTCCATCTCTCCAAGCCCTTTGTAACGCTGGATTTTGTTGTTCTGGTCACGTCCCACCTCGTCAAGAATTGCCGCAAGCTCTTCATCGGAATACGCATACCATGTCTTTTTATTCTTTTCAAGTTTATAGAGAGGCGGCTTTGCCAGATATACATGTCCCTTCTTGATCAGCTCTGGCATAAACCGGTATAGAAATGTCAGCATCAGCGTCGCGATATGCGCACCGTCCACGTCGGCATCAGTCATAATGATAATCTTGCCATAACGAAGCTTTGTGATGTCAAAATCTTCATGAATCCCTGTGCCAAACGCCGTGATCATTGCCTTGATTTCCGCATTGCCATATATTTTGTCAAGGCGTGCCTTCTCCACATTGAGAATCTTGCCGCGAAGCGGTAAGATTGCCTGCGTCGCACGGCTTCGCGCTGTTTTCGCACTGCCGCCGGCAGAATCGCCCTCCACGATAAAGATTTCACAATTTTCTGGATTTTTGTCGGAGCAGTCCGCAAGCTTGCCCGGCAGCGTCATGCCGTCAAGCGCCGTCTTTCTGCGCGTCAAATCCCGCGCCTTTCTGGCTGCCTCTCTTGCCCGCTGCGCCAAGATGGATTTTTCACAAATCTGTTTTGCCACCGATGGATTCTGTTCAAGATAATAGGTGAGCTGTTCGCTGACCACACTGTCCACCGCACCGCGGGCTTCGCTGTTTCCAAGCTTCTGCTTGGTCTGTCCCTCAAACTGAGGATCTTCTATCTTAATCGAGACAATCGCTGTGAGTCCTTCTCTGATATCATCACCACTCAGATTTGCCTCACTGTCCTTCAAAAGCTTTGCAGTGCGCGCATAGTCATTAAACGTTTTTGTGATCGCATTGCGGAATCCCGCAAGATGTGTACCGCCTTCAGGTGTATTGATATTATTGACAAAGCTGTACGCGCTCTCTGTGTAAGAATCATTGTGCTGCATGGCGACCTCTACATACACATTGTCCTTCTTGCCCTCAAAATAAAGCACATCGGGATAAATTGGCGTCTTACTCCTGTTTAGATACGTCACAAACTCACGAATACCGCCCTCATAATGAAATGTTTTCTCTACAACACCCTCCTCATGGCGTAAATCCCGTAAGATGATCTTGAGATCCTTGGTGAGAAATGCCATTTCCCGCAGTCTCTGCTTCAAAATATCATAATCAAAAATTGTCTCCTCAAAAATATCCGGGTCAGGAAGAAATGTCACTTTAGACCCTGTTTCATCAGGATCACACGTACCAATGACTTTGAGAGGATAACAGACTTGACCGCGCTCATAGCGCTGCTTATGGATTTTGCCGTCAATACGAATCTCCACCTCAAGCCATATAGAGAGCGCATTCACCACGGACGCACCCACACCATGCAGTCCGCCGGAAACCTTATAGCCTCCACCGCCAAACTTACCTCCAGCATGAAGAATTGTAAACACGACTTCTACTGCCGGGATGCCTGCTTTTTGGTTGATACCGACGGGAATCCCGCGCCCATTGTCGATGACTGTGACAGAATTATCAGCATTGATTGTCACATCAATCTTATCACAGTATCCTCCAAGCGCTTCATCTACTGCATTATCCACAATCTCATACACTAGATGATGCAGTCCTCTTGAGGATGTACTTCCGATATACATCCCCGGTCTCTTTCTGACTGCCTCAAGCCCCTCCAAGATCTGTATCTGGTCTGCTGTATAATCAGTGTTCATATATTTCCTCCCATTCTATTCATGAATCACGCCATCTGAAACCTTAAAAACCCTGTTAATCTCAAATCGGTTATTCACAAACTCCTCCAATCCTGTGCAGGTAATGATTGTCTGGAGTTCACCAATGCTGTTTAACAGATAATTCTGACGGTTGCTGTCAAGCTCTGACAGCACATCGTCCAACAGCAGAAGCGGTACATCCTTTGTCATTTTTTTGACAAGCTCAATCTCTGCCAGTTTTAAGGAAAGTGCTGCTGTCCGCTGCTGTCCCTGCGAACCAAACTTCCGAATATCAACCGTTCCGACGGCAAATGAGAAATCATCGCGGTGCGGGCCAATAGAAGTCTGCTTCAAACGAATATCACGCTCTTGGCACTTTTGCAGTTTTTCCTCAAAATCCAAAGCCGGCACATCGGGTTCATAGACAATCTGAAGCTCCTCTTTTCCACCAGTCAGTTTCAGGTGAAGCCCATAGATTATCTCGTTTAACTGGCTGATAAACGTGTTTCGCCGTTCAATGATCTTCTGTCCAAATGCTGCTAGCTGTGAATCCCACAAAAACAGTGTGTCCTTGAGACCCGGATTTGCATACAGATCCTTCAGAAGCCTGTTGCGCTGGTTTACAATCTTATTATAATGATTCAGGTTATGCAGGTACACGCTGTCTAGCTGGCACAACTCCATATCCACAAAACGCCGCCGCTCAGACGGTCCATTCTTAATGATGGACAAATCCTCTGGTGAGAAAAACACCACATTCAAAAGTCCCAGCAAATCCGCCGCTTTCTTAATCTTTTGTCCATTGATGGCAATGCCCTTTGACTTATTTTTCCTCAGATGCATATCCACACGGTTCTCAAGCCCGTCCTTCATCACATAAGTACGAATATGTGCCTCCTCGGAACCAAAATTGATTAAATCCTTATCTTTGCTGCCCTTGTGGGATTTGGTTGTGGCAGACAGATAAACCGCCTCTAAAATGTTTGTCTTACCCTGTGCATTGTCGCCATATAAAATATTGGTTCCGCTGTCAAAATGAACGGACAGTGTCCCATAATTTCTAAAATTTTCAAGCTCTAGTGATTGGATTATCATATCGTCAGCCTCTTGCGCGAATCACAAAGGTATTGCCCTCAAAACACACTTCGTCATTTTCAAGCAGTTTTTTGCCGCGCTGTGTCTCCACCTGCCCGTTGACCTTCACCTGTCCATTCTGAATGACATACTTGGCATCCACGCCGGAATCGACAAGACCCGCGAGTTTTAACGCCTGCCCAAGTTTGATATATGCATCTTTAATTCTCACTTCTTCCATGACAGCCTCTCCCTCTTAATTTGTATTAATATATCATATTACTACTTTGTCAGTTGACAGAACTGAAGGTTACAGGCAGAATCAGATAGGTGTAAGTCTCCTCATTATCCTTGATAAAACAAGGTGCCTTGGAATTGAGCAGTTTGATTTCCACCTGCTCATCATCAATCACTTTAAGCGCGTCAATCAAAAATTTGGGATCAAAACCAATCATCAGGTCCTTGCCCATCTTGGTAATGTCAATCTCTTCATTCAGGCTTCCGATAATCGAATTCATTTTTAACTCCATGACCTCATCTTGAATATTCAGGATAATCGGCTTCTTATCCCCCTCCTTCACAAGCAGGGTGGAGCGGTCGATACAGTTTTGAAATTCTTTTTTATGAATCGTAACTTTTGTCTCGTAATCCGCAGAGAGGATATTGTCGATTTTCAGATAATCGCCCTCAATCAGTCTTGATACCACCGTAGTACTGTCAAACTCAAACAGAATATGTTTGCTGGTAAAGAAAATATTGACATCTTTGTCAGCGTCGCCCGGAAGGATTTTGCTGATCTCACTCAAGGTTTTTCCCGGAACAATCACTTTTTTGGCAGGATAAGAGTTTTTCAGGTGAATGCGCCGCAGTGAAATGCGCAGTCCGTCTGACGATACCACTTTTAAAATGTCCTGATTAATCTCAAACAGCTCTCCTGTGAGGATTTTATTTGTAAAATTATCTGCAATAGAAAAGATTGTCTGCCGTATAACTTCTTTTAATGTAAATTGTGAGACACAGATTGACTCCGAGCGGTCAATCTGCGGCAGATTCGAAAAGTCCTCACCTGATTTCCCCACAATGTTAAACTTTGCTTTCTCACAGGTGACTGTCGCTTTATAGGAAGGATCTGTTGCGATCGTGACATCATTGTCTGGAAGTTTTCTTACCATTTCAAGAAAGATTTTTGCATCTAAAGCGATAATTCCTTTCTCTAAGATTTCACCTTCTATAATTGTTTCAATTCCAAGTTCCATATCATTTGCAGTGAGTTTGATTTCTCCCTTTGATGCGTCAATAAGGATACACTCAAGTATTGACATCGTAGTTTTACTTGGTACAGCCTTAGAAACGGTGTTCACACCATTTAAGAGATTTGTTTTTGAACATATGATTTTCATGTGTATAACTCCCTTCGCTGTAATCGTGATATTTCAGGCAGCGCACGGACTGCTGAAAAAATATATAATAATATATAAATCCGTAGTAATCATAGTAATAGGCGTGGAAATGTGAATAATCCAGTTTTCGCCCGAAAAACGGGAAAAGTTGTCGAAAATATCCTGTGGATAACCTTCAGAATTATTGTGAAGGTATTCCGGTTTATTCACATCATACAATTTATGAAGGCGTCAGCTTCTTCTTGATGGTCTCTATTTTATTTTCCAAATCCTCATCTGTCTTGAGTTTTTCCTCAATCTTTTCCACACCGTGAATGACGGTCGTATGGTCTTTCTTTCCCAGATACGAGGCGATCATCTGCAAGGAGGTGTCTGTCAGATGGCGGCATAAGTACATGATAATCTGTCTGGGCAGGACGTATTCTGAGTTCCGCTTCTTGGAGGTGATATCTTCCTTGGAGATATTAAAATGCTCTGCCACGACATCAATGATTAAGGCGGGTGTCAGCTCACGCACCTGATCCGGATAAATGACATCTTTGAGCGCATCTTCAGCCAAGGCCAAGTTTAGTTCTTGTTTGTTCAGACGGGCGTTTGCCATCACTTTGTTGAGCGCGCCCTCTAACTCCCGGATATTGGATTTGATATTGGTCGCGATATACTGGATAATCTCGTCGTCAATTTCCTTGTCATACATCTCAGCGTTTTTGCGCAGGATCGCCATTCGGGTTTCATAGTCCGGCGGCTGGATATCCGCAATCAGCCCCCACTCGAAACGCGAGCGGAAGCGTTCATCCAAAGTCTCCATTTCTTTAGGCGGTTTATCAGAGGATATGATGATCTGCTTTCCAGCAGAATGAAGGACATTAAAGGTATGGAAAAATTCCTCCTGAGTTGACTCCTTTCCTATTATAAATTGTATGTCATCTATCAGAAGGACATCGACGGTTCTGTATTTGTCACGCAGTTTTGTCATCACAGCGGCGTTACCGTTTCGGATGGATTCAATCACCTCGTTGGTAAATTGTTCAGACGTGACGTACAGCACTTTTTTCTGCTGGTTCTGCTCTAATACAAAATGGCCGATGGAGTGCATCAAATGTGTCTTGCCAAGTCCGGCGCCGCCGTACAGATACAGGGGGTTGTAGGCTTCTCCCGGCGATTCTGCCACAGCCAGCGCTGCGGAGTGTGCAAATTTATTGTTATTTCCTACGACAAAGGTATCAAACTTATACTTGTTATTCAGATTGGCAGCTTCATGCTTGAGGTTATTTCTGCTTTTTTTAGGCTGCTCAGGGCCGCCCTCCGCATCCTTGTCCTCCGCGGCGACAGCATCTTCCTCAGCAATAAAAATAACATCATATTCGTGATTCATCAGTTCAGAAATTGTTGCCTTAAAGCAAAAGTAATAGTTTTTTTGAATATATTTTAATAATCGTGCCTGTGCTGACGGAATCAGGATTGTTACAATATCTTTTTCCACCTTATAAAACTGTAGGGGTTTCACCCAGTTGTTGAAGGAAATCGCTGTAAGGTCATACTCGTCGCGAATCATCTCCTTAATTTCATTCCATCTGTCTTTAATCTCGTTCATGCGATACCTCTGAAATTATTTAAAATTACAAACTCATACACATTAATAGTAACCCAAATGAGGAAAAAAAGCAAATAAATGTGATAAAAATATTAGTAATCCCCAAAAAATTGTTGATAATGTGGATAACTTTTTACAAAAAATGTGGAAATATGGAATTTTTAGGTGTCAAAAATGAGAAATCCACAGAATTGTGGATAAATATGTGAATTGTTATATACATTCTCCACAGCGTTATTTTCTATCTCTCTAAGTTTTGACAAAAAGGTTTTCTACATGTTTTCGACGAGATATCCACAAGTTACCCACATTTTGTGGATATCTTGTGCACCATGTGGATTTCATTGCTTTTTCTGTGGAAAAGGTGTGGTTTGCTTTTTTGGGCTTGACTTCGGTATTTTTATGGTATATAATCGTTATGATATTTTCTAATACTTTGAATGGATATCGCAAGATGTCGTCTGCTAGATGATGATGGAAGAACTTACTATGTTTGGCAGATGCCGGAATACAGGTTTTAGCAGTAAACTGACAGGCATTTGTCTGAGGTAAATTGAAGAAGGAGGTGTTTTGATTATGAAAATGACATTTCAGCCGAAGAAGAGACAGAGAAGTAAAGTACATGGTTTCAGAGCCAGAATGAGTACACCGGGCGGGAGAAAGGTATTAGCTGCCAGACGTGCGAAGGGAAGAAAGAGATTATCTGCATAATTTACAGGTCACTTATATGTGGCCTTTTTTTCTATATGCACAGGGCAGTGCAGCACTATACAGTGCGTGGAGTTCGCTATGAAGTTTTCGGAATCGTTAAAGAGCAACAGGGATTTTAAGAATGTTTATGGTAAGAAGAAAAGTTACGCCAACAAATATCTGGTAATGTATGTGTTAGAAAATGGATTAGATAAAAACAGACTTGGGATTTCAGTTAGCAAAAAAGTAGGGAACAGTGTTGTCAGACATCGTGTTACCAGATTGATCAGGGAGAGTTACAGGCTGCATGAAGAGATGTACCACCGTGGATTTGACATTGTGGTGGTTGCGCGGATGAGTGCGAAGGACGCAGGGTACGCAGAGATCGAGAGTGCGTTGATGCATGTATCGAAATTTCACAAGAAGATTGTAGTATAGAGCAGGTGCGTGCGATGAAAAAGGTCATGATTGGACTGATCGTATTTTACAGAAGATATTTGTCACCGTTAAAGTCAACGAAATGTCCATATTTTCCATCCTGTTCACAGTATGGGCTTGAGGCGGTCGAGCGGTATGGGGTTTTGAAGGGCGGAGTTCTTTGTATATGGAGAATCCTTCGCTGCAATCCTTTTTCACAGGGAGGATATGACCCAGTTCCTTCTATTCATAACAGTAAAAGTTACATTAATATAAGAAGGAATAAAAATGAAAATGAAAAGAAATTGAAAACTTATTATAAGTTTTAATTGATCAGGAGGAGTAAAATGGATTTCATGCTGTTAACGCAAAATTCAACTCCGATATTTAAATACGTTGTTAAGCTTCTGGGCTTAATTATGAATGGCATTTTCGAGTTTCTGAATTTGATTGGCATTCCAAATATCGGTTTATCTATTATTTTATTTACGATTGTTATTTATTTATTGCTGATGCCGCTGACGATCAAGCAGCAGCGTTTTTCGAAGCTTTCAGCGAGAATGAATCCTGAGATACAGGCAATTCAGGCAAAGTATAAGGGCAAGCAGGACCAAGCCTCTTTGATGGCGATGAATATGGAAACCAAGGCGGTCTATGCAAAGTATGGTGTATCTCCGTCGGGCAGTTGTGTCCAATTGCTGATACAGATGCCGATTTTGCTGGCGCTGTACCGCGTTATATACGCGATGCCGGCGTATGTTACCAAAATTGGTGAGGCGTTCGGTGTGCTTGCGGACAAGATCATGCAGACACCAAACGGCGTGGAGGAAGTCAGGGCATTGTCCTCTGCGGTTTATTTTATGAAAAATTTTGACATTGATGTCAAAAATGCCATCATTGATACCTTAAACAAAACATCAACGCTTGATATGACTGCTCTTTCTGAGAAATTTGGTCTGGCAGAGCTCACCTACAACGGGAGCCTGATTCTGACAAATGGTTCAGAGAAGGGTCTTATTGATGTGTACAATAATTTTCTTGGATTAAATATCGGTAATTCACCGATGGACACGATGAAAACAGCTTTTGCGGCGGGGAATTACCTGCTTCTTGTGGGTGCGGTTGCGATTCCTGTGCTCGCTGCGGTCACACAGTGGATTAACTATAAGCTGATGCCGCAGGCAGCCACAAATAATGACCAGAGAAAAAAACAGCAGCCTGCAAACGACACAGCGGAGGCTATGCAGCAGTCCATGAAGATGATGAATACCATCATGCCAATTATGTCGGCGTGGTTTTGTCTGACACTTCCTGCCGGTATGGGTCTGTACTGGGTCATTGGTGCGGTGGTGAGAAGCATACAGCAGGTGGCGATTAACAAACATATTGACAATATGGATATTGAAGCTGAGATTGAGAAAAATGTCGAGAAGTATAGAGAAAAATTAAAGAAGCAGGGAATTGATGCAGCGAAACTCCAAGCGGCTGCAAAAACGAACACAAAAAATATTGCATCAAAAACTGCATATCAGAACAATGCAGTAAAACGCTCAGAAAAGTCTGAGGAGGAGAAAGCTGAGGAAATCAAGAGGTCTACAGAATATTACAATCAGAATGCAAAGCCGGGAAGTCTTGCCGCCAAGGCGAACATGGTAAAACAGTATAATGAGAAGAAGTAAGCATTGATGGGGGAAGATCACATATGGAATACATGGAGTTTAAAGGGAAAACCAAAAATGATGCCATTACGGAGGCATGCAGACATTTTTCTATACCAAGTGACAAGCTTGATTATGAAGTGATTGATGAAGGAAAAACTGGATTTTTAGGAATGGGTGCAAGACCAGCGATTGTGAGAGCCAGAGTCAAAGAGGAGGAGAAAGAGAGCCAGCCAGAGTCCGTAAAAACTGAGGAGACACCTGTTGTGGCGAGTGTGGCTGCGGCATCTGCGGCAATTGAGGATATTGATGTGGAGGCTGTCTCCAAGAAATTCCTGACAGATGTTTTTGCTGCGATGGGAATTGGTGTGGAGATTGCGGCTGTATACGATGAATCCCAGAGAACCTTGGAGGTGGATTTGAGTGGAGATGAGATGGGCGTACTGATTGGCAAGAGAGGGCAGACGCTGGATTCTTTGCAGTATTTGATCTCACTGGTGGTCAACAAAGGGACCAATGAGTACATACGCGTGAAGGTTGACACAGAGAATTACCGTCAAAGACGCAAGGAAACATTGGAGAATCTCGCAAAAAATATTGCATATAAGGTAAAGCGGACGAGGAGACCAGTGTCTTTAGAGCCAATGAATCCCTATGAGAGAAGGATTATTCATTCGGCGCTTCAAAATGACAGATATGTGACAACACACAGTGAGGGAGATGAGCCCTTCCGCCGTGTTGTAGTAACACCAAAACGTGAGAGCGGATACAATGAGAACAGAGGTTATAGGGGAAACAGATCTTACAGCAAGGGCTATAATAAGAACCATCATGGCAGCTATAACCGCAAAAACAAGCCAGAGGCTACAGAAAAAAATGTTGAGACTGTTGAACATAATGCATAGCTTATGATATGATGAACCTTGAGTGTATCAAGGTTCATTTTTCGATTTGAATGAAACTATTTTATGAATATAAATCAAGGAAAGGAAAGTTTATAGACCGATGAAAACAGATACAATTGCAGCGATAGCCACAGCGGTCAGTACTTCAGGAATTGGCATTATCAGGATTAGCGGCGAGGACGCCATCAGGACTGCCAGCCGTGTCTACCGCGCGAAAAAACCGCAAAAAAATCTGATGGCTGTCAAGAGCCATACCCTTCATTATGGATTTATCTATGACGGAGACGAAATGATTGATGAAGTGATGGTTGCAGTGATGCGCAGTCCGAATACGTACACAAAGGAGGATACCGTTGAGATTGATTGTCATGGCGGAATCCTAGTGATGAATCAGATTCTCAATGTATTGCTAAAAAATGGATGCAGGCTTGCCGAGCCGGGGGAATTTACAAAAAGGGCATTTTTAAATGGAAGAATTGACTTGTCGAAGGCGGAGGCTGTCATGGACATTATTCATTCCAAAAATGAGTTTGCGCTGAAAGCCTCTATGAAGCAGTTAAGAGGAGGCGTTTCAGACAAAGTGCGTTCGCTTCGGGATAGAATTTTGTCGGAGATCGCTTATATAGAGGCGGCCTTGGATGATCCAGAGCATATCAGCCTTGAGAACTATCCTGCTTTGCTCGAGGAAAAAATTCTTCAGATAAAAATTGAATTGAAACAAATGCTTGACAATGCAGATCAGGGAAAGCTGCTCAAGGAAGGGCTTCAGACAGTGATTGTCGGAAAACCAAACGCAGGCAAGTCATCGCTGCTGAATGTATTGGTTGGAGAGGACAGGGCAATTGTAACAAGTATTGCTGGGACAACGCGTGATGTGCTTGAGGAGAGCATTAAATTACATGGTATTGGATTAAATATCATAGATACTGCCGGCATTCGGGAGACCGAAGATGAGGTAGAAAAAATTGGCGTGGACAAAGCAAGAAGTTATGCTGAAATGGCGGATTTAATTCTATATGTTGTGGATTCATCGCGGCCGCTCGATGAAGATGATGCGTCTGTGCTGGAAATCATAACGGACAAGAAGGTAATCGTCCTCTTAAATAAAACGGACTTGGCGCAAGTGGTTAGTGAAGAGGAGATTCAGCAACGATTGCCGGCAGCCTCTATAATCAGAACCTCCATGAAGGACAATACAGGAATTGATTTATTTGAAGACACAATAAAAACAATGTTCTTCGGGGGAGAGATTGCCATCAATGACGAACTCTATATCACAAATCAGCGCCACAAGGAGGCGTTGGCGGAGGCGTATGAAAGTATGGAGATGGTTCTGCAAAGCCTTGCGCAAAAACTGCCGGAGGATTTTTATTCGATTGACTTGATGAGCGCCTATGCTTCGCTTGGCAGGATTCTAGGAGAAGAAGTGGGGGAAGCGCTTGTCAATGAGATTTTTTCAAAGTTTTGTATGGGAAAATAAATTACAGTAGTTATAAAATAAGAAGGAGGAAGAAATGTCAGGAATACGAGAGCAGGTAGATGTATGTGTCGTAGGTGCAGGCCATGCGGGCTGCGAAGCAGCGCTTGCATGTGCAAGAATGGGTTTGGAGACAGTCATTTTTACTGTGAGTGTGGACAGCATCGCACTGATGCCGTGTAATCCAAATATTGGAGGCTCGTCCAAGGGGCATCTGGTGAGAGAGCTTGATGCGCTGGGCGGTGAGATGGGAAAAGTGATTGACCAGACATTTATCCAGTCCAAAATGCTCAATGTGTCAAAGGGACCAGCCGTACATTCACTTCGTGCACAGGCCGATAAGGCAGAATACTCAAGAGCTATGCGCAAGGTTCTCGAGAATCAAGCGCATTTGACAATCAAGCAGGCTGAGGTTGTAGAACTCTTGTCAGTGCACACGGAAGCTTCAGATACAATAACATCATATAGAATAACAGGCGTTAAAACCTATACAGGTGCTATTTATGAGTCGAAGGCTGTTATTTTATGTACAGGAACGTATTTAAAAGCACGTTGTTTGTGCGGGGAAGCGATCACACATACAGGACCAAATGGGTTACAGGCAGCAAATGAACTGACGGACAGTTTGAAAGCACTCGGCATAGAAATGTGCAGATTCAAGACAGGTACACCGGCAAGAATGGACAAACGTTCTATAGATTTTAGTAAGATGGAAGAGCAGTTTGGCGACGAGCGAGTGATTCCTTTTTCCTTCTCTACGGACGAGGAGAGTGTACAGATTGACCAAGTGTCCTGCTGGCTGACCTATACCAATGAAAAAACACATGATATTATACGGGCAAATCTGGACCGCTCGCCAATCTATGCGGGTGTTATTGAAGGAACAGGTCCACGCTATTGTCCGTCAATCGAGGATAAAGTGGTAAAGTTTGCCGACAAAGAAAGACATCAGGTTTTTATTGAGCCGGAGGGACGCCACACCAATGAGATGTATGTCGGCGGGATGAGCTCGTCGCTGCCTGAGGATGTACAGCTTGCAATGTACCGCACAGTTCCGGGACTGGAGCATTGCAAGATTGTTAAAAATGCATATGCTATTGAATATGACTGTATCAAGCCAGACCAGCTTTATCCGACACTGGAGTTCAAGCGGATTTCCGGTTTGTTCAGTGCGGGACAGTTTAATGGAAGCAGCGGATATGAGGAGGCGGCAGCGCAGGGATTGATCGCTGGAATAAATGCCGGATGTTATATTAAAGGATGTGAACAGATTGTGCTGGACCGTTCGCAGGCGTATATTGGTGTATTGATTGATGACCTTGTGACGAAGGAAAATTTTGAACCGTACCGCATGATGACCTCCCGCGCAGAATACCGTCTGTTATTGAGACAGGATAACGCAGATTTGCGGTTGCGCAGGATTGGATACCAAGTCGGACTGGTAACGGAGGAGCAGTATCAATATGTCTGTGAAAAAGAACAGTTGATTGCAAAAGAGATGGACCGTCTCAGACAAGTCAAAGTCGGTGCCAACAAAGAAATACAGATGTTCTTAAATCAAAAGAACAGCAGCAGTCTCAAAACAGCCGCAAGCCTTGCCGAGTTGATCAGCAGACCGGAACTGTCCTATGAACGAATCGCAGAGATTGACACAGACAGACCATGTTTGCCCAAAGATGTAATAGAGCAGATTAATATCAATTTAAAATATGATGGTTATATCAAACGCCAGTTAAAACAAGTGGAACAATTTCAAAAAATTGAGAATAAGAAAATTGCACCAGGGCTTGACTATAATGAAATTAAAAACCTTCGACTTGAGGCAAGGCAGAAGCTTCAAAAATTCAAACCTGTTTCTGTGGGACAGGCATCCCGCATCAGCGGCGTAACACCTGCGGATATTTCTGTCCTACTGGTTTATATGGAGAGCCATAAATAGAATAACAACATCAATTTATTATATATAACATTAGTTATTTAAATAAAATGAAACACATATGATATAAAATATAGCGTTATGTGCTTAAAAAATAATAAATAACATATGAAATTATTGAAAAACCGGCTATTTTGATATAGAAAAGGAGGTATTTATGATACTAAAAGAAGGTATCAACGAATTAGGCTTATTTTTGAGCGATGCACAGATTGACCAGTTTCAGTTGTATTATAATCTGTTGACAGAGTGGAATCGCTTTATGAATCTTACTGCTATCACTGTGTATGAGGAGGTTTGTACCAAACATTTTCTGGACAGCATCTCACTGTGCAAGGCAATTGACTGTACGCAGGAATACACTGTGATTGATGTTGGAACAGGTGCAGGATTTCCAGGGATTCCATTGAAAATTGCTTTTCCGAATCTCAAAATTACGCTGCTGGATTCCTTAGGAAAACGCGTGAAATTTTTAGATGAGGTGATACAGCGGCTGGGCTTACAAGATATTCAGGCGATTCACGGCAGGGCAGAGGATTATGCAAAACCAGATTTGTTGCGGGAGCAGTTTGATCTCTGTGTTTCACGTGCGGTTGCAAACCTTGCAACGTTAGCAGAGTACTGTATTCCTTATGTAAAAGAGGGAGGATATTTTATCTCTTATAAGTCAGAGAAAATTTCTGAGGAGGAATGTGCTGCGCAGAAGGCAATCAAAATGCTTGGCGGAAAGGTAGCTTCACAGGTTGAGTTTTTACTGCCTCATTCGGATATCTATAGAAATCTTTTTGTGATTCAAAAGATTGCTCCGACACCCAAGAAGTATCCCAGAAGAGCGGGACTCCCATCAAAAGAACCGTTGTAGGTAATAGATTATGAATAAGAAAGATATTTTATTGCTGCAAGAATCTGAGCGCAAAAGAATTGCAGAAGAACTTCATGACACAACTGTTCAGGATATGGTTTATTTGTCCCAGCAGCTTGAACTGGTCATGTTATATATGGAGAAGGATTTGACGCTGGCGAAACTGGAAACCATTACAGCACGCAAACAAATCAAACATATCATTGGCGGTATGCGTGATACAATTTATAACCTTCGTCCCATGATATTTGATGACATCGGCTGGATGGCAGCATGGGAACGCCTGAAGAAAAAATTTGCAGAGGATTATCCCAAATTAGAGATCGAATTGGATATTGACATGATTGATACTTCTGATGGCTTGACAGCTTTATCCATTTATCGAATTGTCTGTGAAGGATGTCAAAATATCATCAAGCATTCGAAAGCCAGCCACATTCAAATTTCTGTCAAAAAAACTGGAAGCCAGATTAAAATTTTAATCAAGGATGATGGGATTGGTATGCAGGAATATGATCAATGTCCTTCTAATCATTTTGGATTACAATTTATTATCGAGAGAGTGAAGGCACTTTCCGGTAAGATGAAAATTACATCAGATCATTCGGGTACAAAGATTTCGATAAAAATACCAATGAAAGAGGGGGAGTAAAATTGATTCGTATCATGATAGTTGACGATCATAAGATGGTCTGTGAAGGTTTAACCAGATTGATGGAATTTGATAAAGAAGTAGAAGTAGTAGAAACTGCAAATGACGGGTATGATTGTCTGAATAAGATACGCAGGGCAAAACCAGATTTAATCCTGTTGGATATGAATATGCCTGAACTAAATGGCATTGAGTTGTTAAAGATGTTAAATCAGCGAAAGAACCGTCCAAAGATTTTGGTGCTGACGGTACATAGTGAGATCGAATATCTGATTAAGGTACTTGACTTGGGCGTGGAGGGTTATATCTTAAAAGACTGCGGTTCGAAAGAATTGCTGCGCGCAGTTTACTCTGTGTATCATGGTGAACGGTTTATACAGCCTAATTTAATTCCCTTGTTAAATTCCAGATTGATTGCAAAAGATATAGATCAAGAAAAAATTGAAGCACTGTCAAAGCGCGAACTAGATGTATTAAAACTGGTTGCCATTGGTCATTCTAATAAAGATATTGCGCATCTGCTTCGAATCAGTGAGCGTACTGTGAAAAATCATCTATGCAATATTTTTCGAAAAATAGATTGTGATGATCGTACACAAGCAGCGGTATTTTGTATTCGCAATGGAATTGTCAGTGTACATGATTAGGAGCTGTTAACACAGATAATGTTTCACGTGAAACATTATCTTTTTTTGTAACTTCTACATTGATACAGAACTTGTGATGTGATAAAATAGAAAGTGTAACAAGAGTAAAAACACAGTTGGAAGGGGGATTGAATGATGGGTGTACGAAAAAAAGGAAGAAGAAAAATCCGATGCAGTGACAAAGATTTTGTGTGGTTTGTCAAACTAGATGATGACAGTCCAGATTATATTTTAAATATTGTCGCAGAAGATAAGACATTGATTTTGACTTGTCCATTGCATATGGAGAATCCTTATATTATAAGTAAGGGCGCTGTATTTCAAAATCAGGCAATGAATGGTATTTGGCATCGTTATTTAATCCCTTTTGATGTGCCTGAAATCATTACGCCGAAGTTTGTTGCAGCATTGATTCAATGGGGAATGCATGGTAAAAACGCTTTAGAACTGCAATGGAGTGAAGCAATTTAATAGAATAAAACGCAGGATAAATGATAGGAGGTGCTATATGAATCCGAGTTATTTTAGAATCAAATTACATATGAATGAAGCAATCGATAGGTTATGTGCATGGAATGATGCGAGTTATAAAGAGAGAATTGAGACACGTTATTCGAAAGCTGTACATGTCTGTATTGATGAGAAGGGAAATTGGAAAGGACAGTGTTTGTACGTTTATGAGAAGAACGGCTGGACTATTTTTGAGGATTTATCTGGTGGGTATTCCTTTATTGAGCCGGCTTCATGGTTAGAGTTTGCTGAAGATAATGAGTTTTTGCTTGCAGGATATAATGATGCAATTATTTATGCTGAGTTGCTTGCAATTGAAGATAGAAAAGTGACAAAATATTTCCTGAAATGCGACGACTGTCCAGAGGAGGATACAAACGAAGGGGACGGAATCCCAGAGATTGAGAATTGGGTAGATGTAGCCTCTCTTGTCGATGAAGATGAGCTCGTGTACGCTGAAACAGGCACAGTACTCATCTTTTAGTAAATTTACAAAATTATGTTTCACGTGAAACATCTTTCTTATAAGTATCAAAAATATCTTATAAAGGTTGTTTGCTAATGAATGCGAAGCAGTGTTTGTACTTATAAGATAATGCCTGTATTGCAATGAGTAGTTCTTTCTATACTCTAGATATCTGCAAAATCCGCTGTAGCTGCCAAATGGATTGAACATCATAAAATGAGAGTAGCAGTTACTCAAATGTCAGAAAGAATCCGATCAATATAAATTGCTTGATCTGCTTAGATTGGTCTATTTTCTTGGAATTGTGTATTCATGTAAAACGAACTATAAATATGCATTGAAACGGCAGGTAAAAGTTTGAATTAAATTTTTTAACAGGGGGATTGTGTGATGAGTATGGATTTAAATTTCTGGAAGTACAAGGATAATACTGCACATGATCATGCAACTGTATATCAAACAGCGTGTTGTGATGGAGAGGTCATGGAAGTATTAGAAGTTCTTCCGATTGATGATATTTTGAAGAAAGTGACCACTACTTTTTCCAACTGGACAATTCAAAATGGAGGCAAGGATTTTGAAAAAGAAGGACATGGTGCATTTCAGATATTTACGACTTCGCAAATCGTAAGATTTGATTGCTATGATATGCAAGAAGCTGATCTGAACGCTCTTATGGATATTTTAATTGATTTTGGCTGTCCTTTATATGACCCACAGATTTCAACAAGATTTGATTCTTGGACAGATAGATAAAAATTTCAGTTTTTTTCCAAAAAGAGAGTATTAGAATTGCTGAAATAGCATAAAATTACAAGAAATCTGAAATGTTTCACGTGAAACATTTAATTTATGTATAGCATATAGGACGCAATAGTGGTATAATAATAGACATCGGAGAATAAATACGGAGGAATAAGATGGGGAGAATTATTGCAATTGCAAATCAAAAGGGTGGTGTAGGTAAAACAACAACTTCCATAAACTTGTCTGCATGTATTGCAGCAAAGGGAAAAAAGGTTTTGGTGATTGATATCGACCCACAGGGAAATACAACCAGTGGCTATGGTATTGAAAAGAATGAATTGGAAAATACAATTTATGAGCTGATTTTAGGAGACTGCTCAATTGAGGATTGTATATTAAAAGAGATATTCCCAAACATTTCCATCCTTCCATCCAATGTCAATTTAGCAGCCGCTGAGATTGAATTGATTGGTGTAGAAAAAAAAGAATACATATTAAAAAATGAGGTTGACTGGGTAAAGGACCGATATGATTTTATTATAATTGATTGTCCGCCATCGCTCAGTTTACTCACTGTCAATGCGATGACGACCGCAGACGCTGTCTTAGTGCCAATCCAGTGTGAATACTATGCATTGGAGGGATTAAGCCAGTTGATTCATACAATTAATCTTGTAAAAGAACGATTGAATCCGTCGCTGGATATAGATGGTGTTGTTTTCACAATGTATGATTCGCGGACAAATCTGTCAGCACAGGTGGTTGAAAATGTCAAAAGTCATTTGAGTCAGAAGGTGTACGGCACACTGATTCCTAGAAATATAAGACTTGCAGAAGCACCGAGTTATGGAAAACCAATCAATATGTACGACGCAAAATCGGCTGGTTCAGAGAGTTATATGTCTCTGGCTGACGAGGTGATTCGAAATAACAGTTAAAACGAATAAGGAGAGAACAAATGGCACAAAGAGGATTGGGTAAAGGTCTTGATTCCTTGATACCTGCATCCGTTACAGGAAGTAGTAATGAGAAAAAAGAACAAAAACAGGCAGAAACGATTGTCAAAATTGCAAAAGTAGAACCAAACAGGGACCAGCCCAGAAAAAATTTTGATGAAGATGCATTGCAGGAGTTGGCAGATTCGATCAAACAATTTGGTATGCTTCAGCCAATACTTGTACAGAATAGAAAAGATTATTATGAGATTATCGCAGGCGAGAGGAGATGGCGGGCAGCAAAAATTGCTGGATTAAAAGAGATTCCGGTGATTATTCGGAATTATACGAATCAGGAAATCGTAGAAATCTCGCTGATTGAAAATATTCAGAGAGAAGATCTGAATCCAATTGAGGAGGCATTGGCATACAAAAGACTCTTAGAAGAGTTTCAATTAAAACAGGACGAGGTGGCAGAGCGTGTCTCAAAGAGCAGGACTGCGGTGACAAACAGTATGAGACTGCTAAAGCTCTGTGATGGCGTGCAACAGATGATTATTGATGATATGCTCTCCACAGGTCATGCGCGGGCATTGATTCCAATAGAAGATCAGGAGTTGCAGCTACAGCTTGCACAGAGAATATTTGACGAGAAATTAAGTGTGCGTGAGGTTGAGAAGCTTGTCAAATCACTGTTAAAGCCAGAGCATGAAAAACCAAAAAAAGAAACGCCGCCGCAGAATATCCAATATATCTATCAGGATATTGAAAACAAACTCAAGGAAAAGTTTAGCAGAAAAGTGGAAATTATCTCAAAAGGAAAAAATGGTTCAGGCAAGATTGAGATTGAGTTTTATTCCAACGATGACTTGGACAGATTGATCGAGACGCTCTCAAAGATTGAGCGTGTAGAATAGTTATGGGAGAGACAGATGAACAGTAATATATTAAACAGCTTAGGATTGGGTGCAATTGATATCGGATTGATACTATTAGGACTGTTGGCAGTCAGTATTGTGCTTTTGATATTGATTATCATAACTTTCATACAGATTGGAAAACTAAAAAAGAAATACTTAAAATTTATGCTGGGAAAAGATGGTGCGAATCTTGAGAAGGACATCATGACACTCTACGAGGACCATAAGTTTATGAAGCTTAGCATTGACACAAACCGAGAGAAGATCAAAGAACTCTCCAAAAAGCATGAAAGTGCGTTTCAAAAAGTAGGGCTTGTGAAATATGACGCCTTTACAGAGATGGGCGGAAAGTTAAGCTTTGCCTTGGCGTTGTTAGATGAGAGAAATGATGGTTTTATCATAAACTCTGTGCACAGTTCAGACGGGTGTTATTCCTACACCAAACGGGTAAAAGACGGTGATTCCCAGATCGCACTCAGCAATGAGGAAAAAGTAGCAGTAGAACGTGCCATAAACGGAACTGCATTTGATAGTGAATAAACAAAACGCATAGATAAGAGAAGAGATTGGGGGAAATAATTTATGAAATTAGTTACAGTTGAAGACTTAAAAGATGGTGATATTATTGCCAATGATGTCATGCTTGAGGACTATACTGTCGTACTCACAAAAGGGACTGTGATCAAGGCAGTGTATATTGAAAAGCTCAGAGAATTAGATATCTTTACAGTGTATATTGAAGATGCACAGGAGTTGCCAGAAGCGCCAGCTCAGGAGACACCCAAAGCGCCAGAAACGCCAAAAGCAACCAAAGCACCAGAGAAGCCACAACCCAAGCCAGCACCAGAGAAAAAACCTGTAGAGCCAGTTCCAGCAAAAAAAGATGGAAACAAACAGTACAAGCTTCCAATGGAGAAGGTTACAATTCTGCGTGATGAAGTGGAGGAGGAAGTCAAGAGTAAAATCAAGGATATCTTAGAGCTGCATGTGTACCAGCAGACAGAAGGACTCCAGCAGATTGCAGAGACGGCACAAAATATTATGTCAGATATTCTTGAAGAAGATGAAGTGGTAGAGAAAGTCTATGATGTGCGCGAGAGGAGTGCTGATATCTACGAGCATTCCCTACAAGTATGTACGATTGCCACTTTGATCGGTTTAAAGCTTGGATTGACCAAGAAACAAGTATATGATATCAGCGTTGCTTCTTTAATACATGACCTTGGCTTGCGGTATCTTGTCGTGCGCTATGAAGATCAGGATATCAATCTTTTACCGGCAAAAGATCAGGAGGAGTACAAGAAGCATCCAATCTATGCCTATACAGCAATTAAAAATGAGACATGGCTCTCTGAAAATGCAAAAGAGATTGTACTCAACCATCATGAGAAGAAAGACAAATCAGGATACCCGCTGGGCAATGACCTTGTATCACGCATGACACAGATTGTCGGTGTCTGCGATGAGTTTGACGAGTTGATTTGTGGAATCGGCAAAGCAAGAATCCGTGTCCATGAGGCGATCAACAATATCAGAAATTACAGCGGCATATGGTATGATTCTGATATCGTCTCAGCCTTCCTGCAACTGATCGCAGTGTATCCGTTTGGTTCAAAAGTCCGTACAAACAGAGGCGAGCTTGGTATCGTCATGAGGCAGAATCCACATTTCCCGGAGAGACCTGTAATCCGAATTGTCGAGGACAAATATGGACAGGCAATTCATGCGGAGCTGATTATTGATTTGATTAAAGATACCACAGTTGTCATACAGGAAGTTGTCAAATAAGAATAAACATCAAAAGGAGACAGAATACAATGATAGACATTAAATTTTTGAGAGAAAATCCTGAAGCAGTCAAAGAGAATATCAAAAAGAAATTTCAAGACCATAAACTGCCACTTGTAGATGAAGTGATTGAGTTAGATGCACAGGCGAGAAAGACGCAGCAGGAGGCGGACAGTCTCAGGGCAGAGCGGAATAAACTCTCCAAGCAGATCGGCGCCTTGATGGGACAGGGAAAAAAGGCGGAGGCAGAGGAGGTCAAACAGCAGGTCAATGCACAGGCTAAGACCTTGGAGGAGCTTGCGGAACGTGAAAAAGAGCTGGGCGATAAAGTGACCAAGATCATGATGACGATTCCGAATATCATTGATCCGAGTGTTCCAATCGGCAAGAATGATACAGAAAATGTCGAGGTGCAAAAGTATGGTGAGCCGCTTGTTCCTGATTTTGAGATTCCCTATCACACAGAAATCATGGAAAAGTTCAATGGCATCGACCTTGACAGTGCAAGAAAAGTAGCTGGAAATGGTTTTTATTATCTCATGGGTGATATTGCCAGACTTCATTCTGCGGTGATTTCATATGCAAGGGATTTTATGATTGACCGGGGATTTACGTATTGCATACCGCCTTTTATGATACGCAGTAATGTCGTTACAGGAGTTATGAGCTTTGACGAGATGGACGCGATGATGTACAAAATCGAGGGAGAGGACTTATATCTGATTGGTACAAGTGAGCATTCTATGATCGGCAAATTTATTGACACGATTATACCAGAGACAGAGCTGCCAAAGACATTGACAAGCTATTCACCCTGTTTCCGCAAAGAGAAGGGTGCACATGGTTTGGAAGAGCGCGGTGTGTACAGGATTCACCAGTTTGAGAAGCAGGAAATGATTGTTGTGTGCAAGCCCGAGGAATCACCCATGTGGTTTGAGAAGCTCTGGCAGAATACAGTCGATCTGTTCCGTAGTCTTGACATTCCTGTGCGCACGCTGGAATGCTGTTCTGGAGATTTGGCAGACCTCAAGGTCAAGTCAATTGATGTGGAGGCATGGTCGCCGAGACAAAAGAAATATTTTGAGGTGGGAAGCTGTTCAAACCTTGGCGATGCGCAGGCTAGAAGGCTCAAGATCAGAGTGAATGCAGAGAGTGGAAAATATTTTGCTCATACCCTCAACAACACAGTTGCAGCGCCTCCTAGAATGCTGATCGCATTTCTGGAGAACAATCTTCAGGCAGATGGTTCTGTCAAGGTGCCAAAGGCATTGCAGCCATATATGGGCGGAAAAACCGAATTAAGGTAAATCGGAATGAAAATAGAAAGGCATGATTGTGGTGCACAGATATTTAAGAGCAGTAGGTTTTAGCAAGATCAAGAAAAGGGAAGAGTTGCAGGCACTGATCAACGAAGTGGTTGAAGCGACAATAATAAATCCAGATAAACTGAAGCATGAGAAAGACAGCAAAAAGAAGCAGGATTATTCATCTGCGAGGGATATCGCAGCAGACGAGGAAGATATCGTGTACGCTGAGCTGTCGCTTGACTTTGTTCATGGTGCGGGAATCTGTGTGCGCGGTGAGTTTGACGAGGAGAATACATTTCTGTATGAGTACTATTTTCCGTATGTGAAGGGAAATCAGATCAGCTCGAGCGAGGATATTACAATTGAGCGTCAGGCAGAGAAGGAGGCTTACGCCGGAGTATGCGACGAAATCAAACTTGGGGTGACAATTATCTTTTATTTGCAGAATATAATTCCATACAAGAGACTCAAGGCGCTCAAAAGGCTGCCAGTGCAGGGAACCTCGCTGATATTGGGGGCATTGTCTATTAATGGCACCATCATGATGCCGATTATTAAAAATGAGTATGAGAAAGAGCGTATCCGCAAAGTGACAAATGAGCGCAACCAGTTGATTGCACAGGCGCGTATGGGAAATGAAGATGCAATAGAGAGTCTCACGCTTGAGGACATGGATACGTACACGACAATCTCCCGCAGGATTCACAAAGAAGATGTATTTAGTCTGGTTGATACGTATTTTATGCCATATGGTGTGGAGTGCGACCAGTATTCCATTCTCGGTGAGATTATGGAGTATCGTGTGGACCGAAACCGTTTGACACAGGAGGAGGTCATCTTTATGACACTAGAGTGCAATGAGATTATCATTGAGGTGTGCATCAACAGGGAGGACTTGTTTGGCGAACCCGCAGTGGGCAGACGCTTCAAGGGTGTGGTATGGCTTCAGGGTTTTATTGAATTTCCCGAGCAAAATTTTTAAAAAAGATATTGCAATAATTACCACATCTGTTATAATAAAAAGGTACATGATTAATATGTACTCGTTTCCTTAGTTAAATGGATATAACAGCCCCCTCCTAAGGGGCAGTTGAGGGTTCGATTCCCCCAGGGAACGTTATAGAACCAGTTCTACAGAGCATTGAAACCTTTGGCAAAGATTTTCAATGCTTTTCTTATTATAGTTTTCAGTAGTAATATAGAGGAGTTATTGTGAATTACATTGTTTTCGATTTGGAGTGGAATCAGGCTGCCGATTTGAAAACAAGGCGTGAGAACCGTCTGTTGTTTGAGATTATAGAAATCGGCGCGATTAAATTAAATGAGAAAAAAGAACTGCTGGGTGATTTCCATGAGCTCATCAAACCACAGGTGTTTCATGCAATGAATCAGGTGACAGGCGAATTGATTCACCTCAAAATAGAGCAGCTTGAAAACTGCCGTTCGTTTGCTGAGGTAGCTGCTGACTTTCTGGCATGGTGCGGCAGTGATTATATTTTTTGCACATGGGGGAATCTCGACCTGACTGAATTGCAGAAAAATATGGACTATTACAATATGACACCCGTGTCAGAAAAAACGATACGCTTCTACGATGTGCAAAAATTATTTAGTATCGCGTTTGAGGACCGTACCGTGAGGCGTACTTTACAATATGCGGTGGAGTATCTTGGAATTGAGACAGATGAGGCATTTCACAGGGCGTACACGGACGCCTATTACACAGCCGAGGTGGTAAAGAGAATCACAGACCACCGCGTTTTTGAGAATTATTCCTTTGACACCTACCGCGTACCGAGAAATAAATCCGAGGAGATTAAGATTCAGTTTGCGGATTATTATAAATACATTTCAAGAAAATTTCCAGATAAGCTGGCGGCGATGGCTGACAGGGATGTCATTTCTACGAAGTGTTATCTCTGCGGTGCGAGGACAAGGCGGAAAATTCCGTGGTTTACGACAAATGGAAAACATTATTATACGATAGCCGTCTGCATGAAGCATGGACCCATCAAGGGAAAAATCCGCCTGCGCAGATCAGAGGACAATATGGTCTATGTCATCAAAACCATGAAACAGGCAGGCGCAGAGGTGGAAGCCGACGTGATAAACAAAAAAGAGCAGGTTCGAAACAGCAGAAAAGAGCGCAGAAGAGGAAAGCATAGCTAACATATAGCTAATGCTTTCTTTTTCTTGATATGCGGTAGCTTCTCGAGCTTCTGCGCGCCTCCCTTCTGGCAGCGCGGATTTCCTTTTGACGGCTGCGCCGCCGCAGGCTGCTCTGGCCTCGGGGGGAGAAGCTGTAATTGTGAATGACTGAGCGTATAATGAGAAAAACTGCAAGCAGAATCACCGTGATCATAATACCTAAGATGACTTTCTTGATATCAATATAGATGATTCTTGTCTGCTCTGTCTGTTCCTGTGCAGAGGGGGGGGCGGCGGCAACCATCTCACCCTCAGGAGGAGCCGATTCGATTTCGACATCTGTGTCATTATTGCTAAACCGAAACGCGGGAACGCTGGATTTGTAGAACTCCAGATTGCAGCCGCCCACGGGGATGTCATTGTAGGTGTAATTGATCGTAGCAATGACATTTGTGTCAGGTGACTGGTCCGCGTAGGTCAGCGTTGAGACGGTGTCTGTAAATTCCGCCGTGTTCGGCAAAATGACATAAGCGTCATTTTCTATGGAGATAAGCGGCGTCGAATCGCCAAACAGATCATCTTTTGTGTCAAAGAAATCCATCGTGTCGATATTGTATTTGGTCTCGTGTTCTTCGATTGATACGCGCTGAAAATTCTCAAATCCATATTGGAAGAGCGTGATGGTATCTTCAAACTGATAAGGTGTCTCCTCGGTGAAAATGACGCACACAAGCTTCATGCCGTTCTTCTCGGCGCCGGAGACTAAGGTCTGGCGCGACTGCGAGACAAATCCTGTCTTGCTGCCAAGAAGGTATTCGTACTCGTAGGGTTTTCCCTTGTACAACTGGTTTTTTGAGGCAATCCAAGCGTCTTCTTCATCGTCGGGTTTCAACCGGAAGTGATAGCTGTTTGTGGAGGACATTTTGCACAACAGTTCATTTGAAAAAAATTCGCAGCCGATGAGTGCGAGATCGTAGGCGCTGGTGTAGTGGTTCTCGTCAAAGAGTCCATTGCAGTTTGTAAAATTGGAATCGGTGCCGCCGAGATCTTTTACTTTTTGATTCATCAGCTCTGCAAATGCTTTGACACTTTTTTCGTTGGTGAGCTTTTCTGCGACGTGTTCGCCGACGGCGCTTGCAACTTCGTTTGCAGACTTTACGAGCACACAGTAGAGCGCCTGCTCCATCGTGATGGTGTCTCCTGTATCCACGCCGCCGAGCTTGGACCCGTCAACTGGCACATCATAAATGGCATCGTGGGAGAAGGTGACTACTTCGTCCATTGTGCAGTTCTGCATGGCGAGCAGGCATGTCAGAATTTTGGTCGTGCTGGCAGGATAGCTTTTCTCATGGATATTTTTGGCATAGAGAATTGTGTGCGTGTTCATCTCCATCAGGATTGCGGACTGTGCGCCGATGGCAGGACCCTGCGGCCAGTTTTCGATTGCGTTGGACTGTATGGGAAGCGTCTTTCGCTGTTCCATCTGCTCTGCAAATTCTTCTGCGGCAAAGGCAGTGCCTGTACATGGCGCGCCTTGGAGCAGCATTGCAGCCAGCAGTGTACATGCACTGATTTTATAAAATAAATGTTTTATTATTTTCATTGAACAAATCCCTTCATAGATTTTGTATGACATATAGAATGACTCACTATTAGATTGTACACTATTTTTATAAAAATGTAACCCGATTATGAAATTTTAATAATCACACATTTTGTCATAAAATATGGTAAATTGTATAAAATTGTGCAAAAAACATGTATTTTATAAATTTTTGGTGAAATTTATATGTGACAAATATAAACCTAAGGTGTAGAATAAGATAGAGTGGATATATTTGGTAATAAAATATAGTGTGAAAGTATTTACAATCATAGAAAATATGGAGTATGAACGATGAGACTTAGGAATGTGACAGGTTCGCGGGAGGTTATCGCATCGAGCCGCTTTGTGGTGCATGAGCCTTTTGAACAGCGTGGAAAATGGAATGAGGTTTTTGGCAGCAGCAATCCGATACAGATTGAGATTGGCATGGGCAAGGGTCAGTTTATGATGCAGCTTGCAGCGCAGAACCCAGAGATTAATTATATTGGCATTGAGAAATATTCGACGGTGCTGCTGCGCGCGGTGCAGAAGATGGAGGTGCAGGAGATCACAAACCTGCGCCTGATTCGCATGGACGCGGAGGAGATCTGTGAAGTGTTTGGCAAGGGTGAGGTTTCGAAGATTTATCTGAATTTCTCAGACCCGTGGCCCAAGGACAGACATGCCAAGCGGCGTCTGCCCTCGAGACAGTTTCTTGCGCGGTACGATGAGATTCTTGCGGACGATGGGCGGATTGAGTTCAAGACGGACAATCAGGCGCTCTTTGACTTTGCGCTTGGCGAGCTGGAGCCTGCCGGCTGGAAGCTAGAAGCAGTGACAAGAGATCTCCATCACGATGAAAAGATGCGGATTGGCAATATTATGACGGAATATGAGCAAAAATTTTCAGCAATGGGGAATCCTATCTATAAATATTGCATTTACCGGTAAAGGAGGGGTGTGGAATGTTTGTTGTCTTTTTTCTGCTATGGATTATCTTTAATGGGCGTGTCACAACAGAGATCGTGCTGTTTGGACTGGCGGTGTCTGCGGCGCTGTATTGGTTTATCTGCAAATTTATGGAGTTTGGTCCGCGCAAGGAATGGGCATATCTCAAAAAGAGCGGTTATCTGATTCAATATTTATATTATCTGATCAAGGAGATTATCAAGGCAAATTTTGAGACGATCCGCTTAATTTGTTCGGCGGGCAGGGTGGTAGAGCCAGTGCTTGTAGAGTTTGAGGTTCATTTTAAGACGGACACTTCGAGATTTTTGTTGGCAAATTCCATCACGCTCACACCCGGAACGATCACCGTTGCGGTAGAGGGGGACAAATTTATCGTGCACTGTCTCGATCAGACACTGGCAGAGGGGATTTCTTCGTCTGTCTTTGTAAAGCTGTTAGAGAAAATTGAGGGATAGGGGGCAGTACAGCAATGAATAGTGGAAATATTGTGTTGGAGTCCGCGTTTGATATCGCGATGACGATCTTACCGTTTTTGCTGGCAGTCATGGTGTTTGTCTGTTTAATTCGCGCCATCAAGGGACCGAGGGTTGCGGACCGCATCGTGGCGATCAATATGATGGGAACAATGACGATGGTCATCATCGCGATTTTGTCGGTCAAGATGAATGAGGGATATCTCGTCGATATCTGCATTATTTATGCCATGATTTCATTTTTGGCAGTGACGCTTCTGACAAAGGTATATATGGGTGTGTACGCAGAGCGGCAGAAAAAGAAAGAGACAGAGAAAAAGGAGGAGGGACAGCATGATCGTACTACTGTGGATTAGGTTTATTGTCGGAATCATCATGATTCTGTGCGGTCTGATTATTTTTGCAATTGAGCTTTTTGGTGTGTTTGAGTTTCACTATGTGCTCAACAGAATGCACGCGGCGGCGATGGGAGATACGCTTGGGATTGCGCTTAGTATGACAGGGCTGATTGTGCTGTGCGGTCTGAATTTTACCTCGCTCAAAATGCTGCTGGTCGTCATCTTTTTGTGGTTTGCATCTCCAGTGGCATCGCATATGCTGGCGCGTTTTGAGGTGGTGACAAATGAAGAGCTTCACAGGGAATGTGATATAAAGAAGCTGTCCAAGTAATCAGGAAAGCCTTATGAATGGAGGATGAGAGCTATGGAAATATTTCAGATCGTTTTATTTATATTCTTGATCGTGTGTGCCATCTCTGTGAGTTTTTCGAGAAACCTGCTCAACTCGATCATTATCTTTATGTCCTACAGCCTGATTATGTCTATTATCTGGATACTGTTGGAGTCGCCGGACCTCGCTATCACAGAGGCTGCTGTCGGCGCCGGCATCACGAGTATTCTGTTCTTTGTCACGCTCAAAAAGATTCATGCCATTGTCGCGATCAATGAGGACAAGGAGGACAAACATGTCAACAGGAAGGGGGGAGGAAAATGAGCCGTCTGTTATCGGAGGAGGAATACCGCAAGACCAAAGCCTTTAAGATCAGGCGCTGGTACCGCGGAGAGAAGGACCCTTATCTTGGCAAGGTTGAGATGAAACCCCAGAAGCCCTTTACGGAGGATATCAAGACGCAGAAGCAGCGCATTCATGACGAGGCAATCCTTCGGCGCAACATTTATGATATCGAGCATAACAAGAAATTACAGATTTTTTCAAAGTTTTATAAAGTCGTGTCGATTGTCTTTGTCTTTACACTGATTGCGATACTGCTCTATGTAGTGTCCTATCTGCCGCCTGTGGGCAATGCGGCAAATCCTGACAACAATGAGGTTGCATCGAAGTATATTGAAGATGGCATGAAAGATACCGGTGCGGTGAACATTGTGACGGGCATGATTTTGGATTACCGCGCGTTTGATACCCTCGGTGAATCTAATGTGCTCTTTATTGCGACCTGTACGGTATTAATTTTGCTACGTGTTGACAATCGCTCAAAGAAGAAGGAGGAGGAGGAAAACGACCGCCTCTATGAGCCCAAAAATGATATTATCTTACAGAAAGTGGCTTTTTTTCTTGTTCCTATGATTATTATTTTTGGTATTTATGTCATTTTAAATGGGCATTTATCGCCGGGCGGAGGGTTCTCCGGCGGGGCGATTATTGGTTCGGGTTTGATTTTGTATGTCAATGCGTTTGGCTTTAAGAAGATTGAGCGCTTTTTTACGCAGAAAACATACAAATGGATTTGTTTTGTGGCGCTATTGTTTTACTGTCTTGCGAAGACGTACTCATTCTACTGCGGCGCGCATCATCTTGAGACGGGGATTCCGCTGGGGACGCCGGGAGACATTCTCAGCTCTGGCCTGATTCTGCCGCTGAATATCTGCGTCGGCATGGTTGTCGCCTGCACGATGTATGCGTTTTATGCGATGTTCAGAAAAGGAGGTTTTTAATCCATATGGGGGGAAATTTGCTTGCAAACTACGGTGAAGCAGTTGCGATGATTTTGTTTGGTATTGGATTTTCGAACCTGCTTTTGCAAAAGAATTTAATTAAGAAAATTATCGGTCTGAATATCATGGACACGGCGACGTATCTGTTTCTTGCGGAAAAAGGGTATATCGCGGGGCGGGTTGCGCCGATTGTGGTGGACAATGTGACCAGCGTGGAGGCATATATCAATCCAGTGCCGAGTGGGCTTGTGCTGACTGGAATTGTGGTGTCGGTGTCGGTGACGGCGCTGATGTTATCACTGACCATACGGCTTTACAGAAAGTATCACACACTCGATATGGACGAAATTTCGACAATGCTGAAAAAGGAGGAGGAATAGATGGAGTTTATACGAAATTTTCCCTTCTTCAGTATTCTGTTATCACTTGGTTCGGGTGTGCTGACCTCTATTATGAACAAGAAAACCGCACGCCTGTGGAATACATTTATTCTCGCGGCAATCACTGTGATGTCAGCAGTACTGTTTGTGTATATGCTTGAGGTGGGAGAGCCGTATACCTTTATGATGGGGCATTTTCCGGCGCCTTGGGGCAATGAGATACGGGCGGGTGTGCTCGAGGCCGGAATGGCGCTCTTTTTCTGCCTGATTATGCTGTTTTCCCTAAAGGGCGGACAGGAGCATATTGATGCGGAGGTTGAGGAGACGAAGGTCAATCTCTACTATATTATGATTAATCTGCTGCTGAGCTCACTTCTGGCATTAATCTACACGAACGACTTGTTCACGGCATATGTCTTTGTGGAGATCAATACGATCAGCGCATGCGGGTTAATCATGATTACGCAGAGCGGGCGCACGATTGAGGCGGCGACGCGCTATATGATTATGGCATCGCTGGGTTCTGGTCTGCTGCTGTTGGGGCTCTGTATTTTATATGATATTACAGGGCATCTTTTGATGAGCAGCATCAAGCAGAGCATTCTGTATGTCTATGCACAGGGGACTTATAATATCCCGCTGATCGCCTCGATTGGCATGGTGGTGGTCGGGCTTGCCATCAAGAGCGCGCTCTATCCTTTTCATACATGGCTCCCGGACGCATATGGCTACTCGACAGTTTCGAGTGCGGCGATTTTGTCGAGTCTGGTTTCCAAAGGATATATCTTTTTGTTGATTAAGATTTTTTTCCGCGTGGTTGGCTTTGACATTATTGTGGATTCTAAGATTGTCAATATTTTGTTTGTATTTGGGCTGTTTGGCATGATTATGGGCTCTGTGAACGCCATTTTAGAGCATGATATCCGCCGCATGATTGCCTTTTCGTCTGTTGCGCAGATTGGATATATCTATATGGGTCTGGGACTTGGGACGACGATGGGGATTGTGGCAAGTATTTTTCATATATTGTCCCATGCCTCCACCAAGTCGCTTTTGTTTGTTGCGGGTGTGGGGCTGACGGACGCCTCCGGCGGCAGCAAGAAATTTGAGGATTTGACTGGCAGCGGGTTTCGCAATCCGGCAGCAGGGATTGCCTTCACAATCGGCGCATGTTCTATGGTTGGTATTCCGCTGTTTTCCGGTTTTATCAGCAAGATGCTGTTTGCGGAGGCAGCAGTGCAGAACAGTCTGGCGAAGATGCTTCCGACGATGATTTGTCTGGCAATCAGTACGGTGCTCAACGCGATTTATTTTATGAAAACGGTGATTCGTCTCTATACGCCAGCCAGCAAAAAGGTGCGCAAGACGCAGGCTGGTGAGGCGGCGGCAGTCAGCATGAGAGAGCATCCGCTCTATCATCTGGCTTTGCTGTGTATGGTCATTTTAAATGTGCTTCTCGGATGCTGTTCACAGCCGATTGTGGACTGGATTACAAGCGGTCTGTCGATGTTTGGTTGAGATGGGGGTGGAGGATTTGGCTTTGCATAATAATTATATGATTTTCGTTTCAATCGTCCTGCCCATTCTTGCGGGAGTTCTCCTGCTGGTTACGCCGGACAGAGTTTTCAAGAGCCGCCAGATGTTGATAAATATGACAGCAGTGTCATTTGTGGTGTGCGCGCTGTCTCCTGTGCTGGTGATTTTACGCCAGACGGGAAACACGCTGCTGCTCTTTTTTCTGGTGGATGAGATTCCAGTATTTTTTGCAGTGGACCATCTTGGAAGGATTTTTGCGGGGATTGTCCTCCTTGTATTTTTGCTGGCTGGATTTTTCTCATTTGTCTACATGTCCCACGAAAAGAATGAAAAGCGGTATTATGGCTTTTATCTGATTACGTTTGGCGTGCTGCTGGGATTGTGCTTTTCGGGGAATCTGGTGACGCTGTATCTGTTTTATGAATTTATGACACTCGTGTCAATGCCGCTCGTGCTGCACACTGGCTCAAAAGAGGCGGTCATGGCGGGCCTAAAATATTTGTTTTACTCGTTTTGCGGTGCGTATATGGCATTGTTTGGCATTTATTTCCTGTATCAATATGCGATTGCGTTTGACGACGTGGAATATCAACTATGGAGTGGCGGATATGAGACTTCAAGGCATATGCTAAGTTTTGTCTCAGGCGGTTCGCTTGATTTAAAGGCGGTCGCTGAGTCGGGAAATACAGCGTTTTGCCTTATCGCAGTATTTATGATGATTGTGGGCTTTGGCGTGAAAGCGGGATGTTTTCCATTCCATGCGTGGCTTCCTGCGGCGCACCCAGTCGCGCCGGCGCCAGCTTCGGCGTTTTTGTCGGGCATTATCGTGAAGGGTGGTGTGCTTGCCATTGTCAGGACTGTGTATTATGTGGTCGGCGCTGAATTTCTGCGCGGCACGTGGGTTCAGGCGGTGTGGGCGAGCCTTGCGGTCGTGACGCTTTTGATGGGGTCCTCGCTTGCCTTTAAGGAGAAGGTCTTAAAAAAGCGCCTTGCCTACTCAACGGTATCCAATCTTTCTTATATTTTACTGGGACTTTCGATGCTCAATGAGACAGCGTTTACAGGAAGCATTCTGCATGTAGTATTTCATGCGGTCATTAAGAGTGCGCTGTTTCTCTCTGCGGGGGCGTTGATCTTTATCACTGGAAACACGAAGGTCAATGACTTTATGGGACTTGGCAAAAGGATGCCGGTGTTATTCTGGTGCTATACGATCGTCTCCTTGGGATTGATCGGCATTCCGCCTACGAGCGGTGTGGTCAGCAAGTGGTATCTGGCGGTGGGCTGTCTCGAGAGCGGCCTTACAGGGCTTTCATGGATTGGTCCTGCGGCGCTGCTAATCTCTGCGCTGCTGACGGCGGGGTATCTGCTGCCGATCAGTGTCCGCGCATTTCTGAAAGAGACGGACTATGAGGCGGTGCGCAATGACTACAAGGAGCCAAGACCCTTGATGTTAGCGCCGGTTGTGATTCTTGCGGCGGTCACGCTGGTGCTTGGACTGTATCCGACGCCGCTGATTCAGCTGATACAGAGCGTCATTGCTGCCGGATTATTTTAGGAGGAGGTAGATTATCATGATTTTTGGGTTGATTTTGACAGTGATACTGCTTCCTTTTGCGGGTGGTATGCTGCTACAAGTCTTGAAGTTTAAGGAAAAGAAATATAAGCAGTGCTATATTTTTTCGTATGTGCTGCTCAATACGCTGCTCACCTATGTGCTGCTGTCTCAGGGGACGACGAATCTGATCCGCGTGATTAACTTTGCGGGTGAGAAGCTGGATTTTTCATTTAAGATAGATGGCATGAGCATGGTGTTTGCGGGGCTTGTGGCGACGCTGTGGCCGTTAGCGACACTCTATTCCTTTCCGTATATGGAGCATGAGCACAACGGGCGTGTCCATGAGAATATCTTTTATATGTTTTATACAGCGACGTATGGCGTGACGCTCGGGATTGCGATGTCAGGCAATTTGCTGACGATGTACTGTTTTTATGAGCTGCTCACGCTGGTGACAGTGCCGCTTGTAATGCACACGCTCACGCGCGAGGCGGTTCATGCGAGCCGCAAATATTTTTATTACTCGCTTGGCGGCGCGGCGTTTGCGTTTCTTGGTTTAATCTTTTTGCTTGTATATGGAGACAGTTTGGCGTTTACCTATGGGGGTGTGCTGAATCTGTCAAAGGTACAGAATCAAAAGGATTTGCTGCTGTTGATCTATGTGCTGGCGTTTCTGGGCTTTGGCGTGAAGGCGGCGGTCTGTCCGTTTAACTCGTGGCTGCCGCAGGCAGGTGTGGCGCCGACGCCCGTCACGGCGCTGTTACATGCAGTGGCAGTGGTGAAATCAGGCGCTTTTGCGATTATGCGTCTGACCTTTTACGGTTTTGGGACGAGGTTCTTACAGGGAACATGGGCGCAGTATCTCTTGCTTGCCATTGTGATTTTTACAATTTTTTATGGTTCGAGCATGGCTGTCAAAGAGACGCACATCAAGCGCAGGCTTGCGTTCTCGACAATCTCGAATTTGTCGTATATTTTATTTGGTGTTCTGATTATGACGCCGCTTGGGCTGGCAGGCGCGCTGTGTCATATGGTTTTTCACGGCGTGATGAAAATCTGCTCGTTCTTCTGCGCGGGTGCTTTTATCACGCAGGCGCATGTCAATTATGTGCATGAGTTAAATGGAATGGCAAAGCGTATGCCGAAGGTTTTTGCCGTTTTTACTGTCGCCTCGCTGGCACTGATGGGTGTGCCGGGGCTGTGCGGGTTTGTGTCGAAATGGCATCTCGCTAAAGCGGCGTTTGCAAGCGGCAATCTGCTGGCGGTAGTGGGGGTGGGCGTTTTGCTAATCTCAGCGCTGCTCACTGCAATTTATATGCTCAGCATTGTGATTCGGGCATATTTTCCGGGAAATGCGTTTGACTATGGAACGCTGCATGAGGAGATTTGTGATCCAGACTGGCGTATGATGCTGCCGTTTCTGCTCTTTGTGGCGGCAATGGTGGTGTTTGGTGTCTACAGTGCGCCGTTTGTGGAATTTTTCGCAGGCGTGGCAGGCGGATTGATCTAGGAGAGGGGGATGGTATACATGATGGAAATGAGAGAAACCTTTACCGCAGTACTGTATCCCTTTTTGATGTGTGCGATCGTGGGGCTGATGTCCAAAGTAAAATCCAAGGAAAAAAAGACGTTTGCGCTGATTATGATTCTGGCGGGGGCATGGGAGCTTGTGCTGGCGCTGTATCTGTTGAGCTGTGATCTGCGGGGAATCGGGATCGGCGTGTTTGAGGTTCCCGGTGTGGGCGGACTTGGACTGCATTTTCTATACACAGGTTTTCGCGGAATCTTTGGGGTGCTGACTGCATTTGCATGGTTTGTGACAGCGCTGTTCTCGTATGAGTATATGAAAAATGACACGAATGTCATAAGATATGATCTGTATAATCTGCTGACACTCGGGGCGACGATGGGGATTTTCTATGCGGGGGATTTGTTTACGCTGTTCTTTTTCTTTGAGATCATGTCCTTCACGTCGTTTATGTGGGTGGCGCACCGCCAGACGAGGGAGGCGCTCTATGCGGCTGGAACGTATCTGGGTATTGCTGTGGCGGGCGGTATGTCCATTTTGATGGGCTTGTTTATCGTGTATGACAGACTTGGCACGCTTGCTTTTGATGCGATGTATGGGCGCGCGGTGGAACTGATGATGAGCGGCGCGGACACCACTTGGCTCTTTGTGGCAGCGGGGTGCATGTTTGTGGGCTTTGGCGCGAAAGCAAGCGCTTTTCCAGTGCATGTCTGGCTGCCGGACTCCTATACAGAGGCGCCTGCGCCTGCGACGGCGCTGCTGTCTGCGGTGCTGAGCAAGACGGGAATTTTTGGTATTTTGTTAATCACGCTCGACATGCTTCCGATGCAGGGAAGCTGGGGGGCGTTTATCCTGATTGTCGGTGTGGTCACAATGGTGGTGGGCGGCGTCAGGGGCGTGATGAGCGCCAATTTCAAGACGACGCTTGCGTACTCGTCCATGTCCCAAATTGGATTTATCCTGACAGGCGTCGGAATGCAGTCGCTTTATGCGGAATATTTGATGGTGCTGTCAGGTAAGCTCACGGGCAGCGGGAGTGAGACAGCAGTAGAACTCGCAAAGACGTTTGGTATGAATATGGCGACCGACGGCACCTGTCTGCATATGCTCAATCACGCGCTGATAAAGCTTGTCCTTTTCATGATCGCCGGTTTGATTTTTATGCATGTGGGCAGTTATGATCTGAATCAAGTGCGCGGTTTCGGGCGCAGGAAACCATTTTTATTTGTCACATTTTTATTGGCGGCGGCAGGCGTGGGCGGCATTCCGCTCTTGAACGGCTATGTGAGCAAGACGCTGCTGCATGAGAGCATTGCCGAGTACGGTGAACTTTTGGCGGCGGCGGGCAGCAGTCTGGCATTGTCTGCGACGCCTGCGATGATCAAGGCAGTGGAGGCGTTGTTTTTGTTTTCGGGTGGTCTGACAATCGCCTATATGACAAAGCTCTTTGTGGTATTGTTCGTGGAGAAAAACGGTGACAAAAGGGTGCAGGAGGCATATGATGCCAAGAGCGAGTATGCCTCGGTGATGACCAAAGCTGCCATCGGTATATGTGCACTGCCTATTCCTTTGATTGGGCTGCTGCCAAATCTTGTGGCAGAGCCGGTTGCGGCGTATGGGCTGGTGCGCTTTGGCCTGAGTGAGCAGCTGCGGCACCAGCAGGAGTATATACACTTTTTTTCACTCAAAAATCTGTCGGGGGCATTGATTTCGATAACGGTGGGTGCGGCGGTCTATTTTGTGGTGGTGCGCTTTATGATGCTGCGCGGACTCTCGTCCAATCAAAAGGGATACCGCGATATTTTTCCATCGTGGCTCAATATGGAGAAATATGTGTACAGGGTGGTGTTATACACAGCGGTTCCGTTTGTGCTGGGGATAATTTCGAGAATTTTGGACAGTTTTGTGGATATCTTGGTTGTTTTGCTTAGAAAGACTGTCTACAGAGACCGTCCACTGCCGCATGAACTGTCGGAAGGAAACCGTGTGACGCATTGTATTGGCATGAGTATCGAACGTGTGCGGCTGCTTTACTATGCTGTGATGCGAAAAGAGTACACACCGAAAAATTATGCGCATAAGCTTGCCATGAAGAAAATTGATATTTTTGAGAACTTCCGCATTATTGAACGCAGTCTGTCCTTTGGTCTGTTTATGTTCTGTGTGGGACTCGGGCTGACGATGATTTATTTGCTGATGGTGAATTAGAATGAAAAAATTTTAGCGCCTTGACTGTAGATTTTGTCAAGGCGCTGTTTTTTTGCACAGACCCGTGCAGAGGAGATAAGCAATAAATGCTTATTTTTGGTATACATTCCCCTCCATATCCATGATATATATTGTCTGATCATCACCCAAGAAAGAACTGCGCACGCTTTCACAGGGTACTTCACTGTCAAAATGCCAGTGTTCTCCGCCATCTGTGGTGATATATAGCCGGTAGGCAGCAGTTTCATTCACTACCTTTAATAAAATCATTGCGTTTTGAGGATTATTTTTGCTGTAAACTGGTACAAAACCATCGACATACCCCACATTGTCTGACCGTGGAAAAATCTCAACGGGCTCCCAAGTCTTAGCGTTGTCTAAGGATTGGTACAGGTAGTTGTCGGTACCGTGATAAGTGACTGCAATCTGTATCGTACTGTCCTTTACGGCTGTTATTCCCTGCGGGTATCCTGCGATGATGTCTGTCAAATCCTTTAAAAAAATATAGGTTTTTCCAGCATTATCTGTATAGTACAGCATTTTTCTCATCTGTCCCGCTGCCGGGGTGGAGCAGTGCAGAAGATAGCCGTGTGCGCTGTCCTCAAAGCATAGAAAAACACTGCCAGCGTCACAGGTTTCATTGTAATAGTTTAACAGAGTCTGGCGCCAAGTGATGCCGCCGTCATGAGTGGCTTCTATCACCAGATGTTCATTGTCTGATGAAAAGTAAGAGATATAGGCAGTCTGTTCGTCCCAAAATTTTGACGGGCTGAAATTCCTCCAAGCCTTTTGTGGAATATAGAACTTCATTTTCAAGAGAGAGTCCCCATGCAGTCCCGCCGCTGTACAGCGCAAGCTGTTTGAGTGGAATGGGGCAGGATATGCGTTCAAAGCCAGCGCGCTTGAAGAATAGTAGAAAAAGCAGAAACAGCAGCAGCAGGAATGGGATTGGGAGAAATTTGATCGCTGTTTTCATTCTTTTTGTCATTGAGAAGTCTCCTTTTTATCTGAGGTGTAAACCTAAAACCACAAAACCCCAAGAGATGAGATTTGTTTTCTACAGTTCCTTAGTATAGCATTGATGTTTTCATAGTGCAATATCCGGTTTGAGAAAAGTATAGGAATAAAAATATAAAAATAAAGATAGACTCTTGACATATATAGATTACCGATATATAATAGCTACAAGATATATAGATAATCAATATATGAAACGAAAGGAGTATATAATTATGGCAATGGACAAATCGTTGATTTCAGGAAGCACCTCTATGCTGATTCTGCGTCTGCTGGAGGAGAAGGACATGTATGGATATGAGATGATCGAGACGCTTGAGGCGAAGTCAAGCAATGTATTTACGTTGAAGGCGGGGACGCTGTATCCGCTGCTGCATTCCCTAGAGGAGAAAAAGTTTCTCGTCTCGTATGAGAGTGAGGTCAATGGAAAAATACGTAAGTACTACAGCATCACAAAGGGCGGTAAAAAGTATCTACAGAGCAAAAAAGAGGAGTGGCAGGAATATCAGACAGCCGTTTTGAGCGTGCTGAACATGGCATAGGAGGAATTTTGGATGGAAGAATTTATAAAGACGCTGACGGAACAAATGCGCTGTGTCAAGGCGCGTGACGGCGTGGCGCGCGAGCTGGCCGATCACATTACCGATCAGGCAGAAATGTATGAGCGTGAGGGCATGAAGCATGATGAAGCTGTTGAGAAGGCGGTGCATGAGATGGGAGACCCTGTGGAAATTGGTGTCTCTTTGGACAGGATTCACCGTCCGCAGGCGGATTGGAAAATGATACTCCTCACGTTTGTGCTCAGCGTTGCGGGGATTTTCTGCATGATACCAATTTACGGCCCTGAGATCATACCCAGACAGCTTTTGACCATGCTTGCGGCTTTTGCAGTCATTATGGCAGTATATTTTATGGATTACAGTATACTTGGGCGTGTGGGGGTGACAGCGTATTGTGTGCTCACCATATTTTTGTGGATTGGCAAGAATTTTTATTTTCCAATGATTAACGGACGCGTGCCGGCGATGGCGGTACTGGTCTATCTATATGTGCCAGTTTTTGCCGGCATATTGTATCAACTGCGCATGAGGGGTGACTGGGCAGTATTGATGGCAATTGCTGTGATTGGCTTAACGATGTTTCTTGCGTTGTCTTTTTCAAGCATTATGACTTCAATCTTCAATATGTATCTGATTATGATTGTCATGACAGGCGCCGCAGTGGCAAAAGGAATGTTTGGCAGACACAAAAAACGCCAGATGGCGCTGGTCACGGTTGCCGGTTTGCTTCCGTTAGTCTATGTGCTTATTGCTGTGTGCTTGAATGTAAATTCCTTTCGGGTGCAAAGAATCTTAGCATTTCTCAACTGGTCGCAATATCAGCAAGAAGAGGGGTATTTATATAAAGCGATTCATGATATTCTAAACCAAACAAAATTCGTGGGCGGAGGAAATATGGAATTTTTAAAACAGTATCCGATCGAAACGATGCTTAGTGAAATGACGCCGCTTGTCTTTGTTTATCTCTATGGGTTTCTTGTTGGATTTCTGCTGATTGGGCTGCTTTTGCTGTTATTTTTGCGTGCCTTGATGATTGTGTATGCCCAGAAGAACCAGCTTGGTTTTCTGGTATCCATGTCATGTTTTTTGGTGATCTTTCTGAATTGTGTGGAGGGATTTATGGTCAGCTTCGCGATGCTGCCCCTCACGACGACAACGCTTCCTTTTCTCACGCGCGGCGTCAGTACGGCAATTGTCTATGCAGTGCTGATCGGATTGCTTTTGAGTGTGCACCGCTATGAGAAGGTGCTGACGGCAGAGCGGTATGGAGATCTGCGCGCGCCGAAATGGCGGCTTCTTATGAGGGCTGAACGGAGATAAAGAAATTTGTTCCTTACTGTTAAGTTTTTACACTTTTATTCCGACATATAGTATAACAAAGTGTATTTTTAATAGAACACAACAGTTTTATACAGGATATGGCTGTTGGAATATGGACAGAAAGAGTAGGGAATGTGTATGAAGATTACCGTAGATACGCAGTACTCTGCCTCTGTGCCAGTCAATACCGAATCAACTACAACTACATATAAGCCAGCCACCCAGCATACTGGAAAGGTATCGAGGAGTGGCTATACACTGGACATCGCTGATAAAGTTATGGAGAACGAAGCATACGGAGGTCATGGAATGACCGCTGACGAGGTTATGCAGCAGGCAGCTAATTCGAATGCTCAATCCAAGAAAGACTTTATGATAGTGATGTCTAGTTGCGTTTCAGGGGAAGATCTTCAGAAGATGCAGGAGGAGGGCTTCAACCCGGGAAGCGTTGATGTGGAGACATATGTAACGATTGTAGATCAAATCAAGGTGAAGCTGGCTCAGGCAGGAGTTGAAGTAACAGGATACAATGATGATCTCGATCTGGAGACGGTCGAGGAGATTGTGGGAAGCAGGACAGACGCTGGCGTGCTGGTAAACCAACTGGCAGGCACGCTTCAGCAAAGTGACATGCCTGTCACAAATGAAAATATTGAAGAGCTTGTGGGCGCAGTCATGGAGGCCTCCGGCATCGGAGAGCTCTCCGAGGATGCCGTCAAATACTTGGTGGTCAACCGGCAAAGCCCCACGATTGAAAATATCTATAAAGCGCAGTATTCGAGCGCAGACAATCTCCGCCAGTCTCAGGGCTATTACAGCGAGGGACAGGGCAGTTATGGAAAATATTATGCGAAAAAGGCAGACAGCATTCACTGGCCGAATCTTGAGGGACGCATTGACGCGGTGATCAAAGAGGCAGGACTTGACACAGATGACGCCACAAAGGCGCAGGCAGCCGATCACGCCAAATGGCTGGTTGAATCAGGAATCGAGCTCAATGCAGCAAATCTTACCAAAGTCACAGAACTCAGGAATCTGCCGCTCCCGATGAATCAGAAGGAAATTGCCAATCTTTGTGTCACTGCAATGGAAAACGGAAAGTCCCCTGCCGAGGCAGATCTGCGGGGCGAGAAATCCATTGCCGTGCAGGCGCAGGAGATTATGGAAGAGGTGCGGCAGATTTCAGACGAGGCAGTCCATGAGACGGCGGCTTCCGGCAAAGAGATGAACCTCAGGAATCTGACAGAGGCACAGCGGCAGTTGAATGAACAGCAGACTGACAACGCTGAAAAGACGCCGATTGAAGAACGCGTCATAGAAAAAGGTGCACAGCAGGCAGCAGCAGATGAGACCGCCTTCAAGGAGCTTCAGGCCAAACGCCAGCTTGAGGAAATCCGTCTGATTATGACAGAGGAGGCAAACAGGCATCTGCTCAAAGCAGGCATCTCCATTGACACCACAGAGCTGTCAAAACTGGTAGATGCGCTGAAGTCAGCAGAGAACAATATGCGCGCCCGTCTTTTCCAAGGAGACAGCACAGAGGAAAATACAGCGCGTGCACTGATATATGAAGAGACACTGATTAAGACCAAAGAGCTTGCTGACATGCCGGCTGCGGTGATTGGCAAAATTCTGTCGAAACTCCCTCACAGCACACTGCTTCGCATTCACGAGGCAGGGAAGGAGCTTCAGAAGAATTTTGAGAATCAGCAGGACACAAAGCAGAATCCGAACCAGCAGGAGAAGGCTTCCTCTGCGTATGAGACACTGATGACAGAGCCGCGCAAGGACCTTGGGGACCGGATTAGCAAGGCATTTCGCAATGTAGATGACATTCTCACAGACTTAGGCTTTGAGACGAGCGAGGCGAACAGGCGCGCAGTCAGAATCCTTGGTTACAACCGCATGGAGATCAACGGGGACAACATTCATGCCGTGAAGGAGGCAGACGCGCAAGTGACAGGCGTGATCAGCAAAATGACGCCGGCAGCTACCCTCCAAATGATACGCGACCAGAAAAATCCGCTTGAGATGACCATGGAGGAGCTGGATGCGTATTTCAATGAGAAGGGCATGGACCCAGAAGCCGATGCAGAAAGGTTTTCGAAGTTTCTGCAGCGTTTGGACAGAAGCGGAGGCATTGATGCCAATGAGCGCGAGGCATATATCGGCATTTACAGAATGTTCCGCCAGATCGAAAAATCAGACGGCGCAGTGATCGGCAGTCTGGTGGCGACAGGGGCGCAGATGAATTTTAAAAACATGCTCTCCGCGGTGCGGTCAAACGCAGGAAAAAATATGGATGTGCGCGTCGATGACGGCTTTGGCGGACTCGAGGAGCTGATCTCGAAGGGCAAAGCGATTGACACTCAGATTAACACAGGCTTCCAGAAGGAGACAAAGCAGCAGTCAGACCATGATGCACAGTTGTACGAGCAGGAAAAATACTATGCAAGGCTCTCTGGCGAGATCAATGAGGAGCTTGCAGAAAAGACGGATTTTACACAGTTAGATTCCTCACAAATCACGGCGGAGACGACAATTGAAGCGTTTGCAGACACGATAAATATGACACGTATGTCAGAGAACAGTGCGCAGCTCGCCGAAGAAAAAGCGGAGGATTTAAAGAATTTCAGAGAGGATATGCGCAGCGTAGAGCAGATTGATGACCAGATTATCGAGTCCTTGATCGAATACGGGCAGAGCATCAGCATTGACAACCTTCAGGCAGCGTCCAGCCTCATCTTTGAGCGCGGGTCTTTGTTCAGACAGATTGTCACAGCAAGCGCAGGAAATACAGAGAATACGGCTTCTGACGAGGACACAGAGCAGGATACCGCAGACAGCAGCGCAGCAGAACACGAAGTGCTGCGGCAGGCAGACCATTTTATCGGGAACCTGACCGATGCCAGACAGGCAGGCACATCTTATCAGGAGATAATCAAAGAGGCAAACAAGGCTGTAGAGCAGATGATTTATGCGGGCGGTTCTGCGCAGATTGACGTGAAGGCGGCAAAGGCATTGTACAAAGGACTCTCCCTTGCTGGAAATCTTGCGCGGGAAGAAAATTACGAGGTGCCGATGAACATTCGGGGTGAGATCACCTCTGTCAATCTGAAAATATATCACAATGCGGCGCAGACGGGGAAAGTTGCCATCACGCTTGACACAGAACAGCTCGGAAAAGTGGCAGCAGAATTTGATGTCACAAAGGACCGCATCTCAGGAATGATTGTGTATGAGAATCAAGCAGAACAGACGGCGCTTGCACAGGTTGAGCAGGCTGTGAGACAGGAGTTTGACAGCGCTGGAGAGAAGCGGGCAGCGATCAGTCTGGTGCATACGAGGTCTGTTGATCTCAATAAATTTGGGCAGGACAGAGATCAAAACATTGCAGCAAAGGATACAAAAGTTTCGACAAGCGAACTGTATCAGACTGCAAAAGCATTTTTGACAGCGCTCAGGGATTTATGACAGGGCAGCGATTTGGACAGAGGGCTTATCAGAAGGCTTATAGGAAAGAGGAAAATGCATGAGAATTAATTACAACGTTTCATCAATTATAGCAAGAAATGCTTTGAATAATAATGACAAGAGAGTGGCTGCTTCCACACAGAGACTGTCAAGCGGATACAAGATCAATTCCGCGGCGGACGATGCGGCAGGACTTGCGATTGCAAGGCGCATGAATGCCCAGATTAAGAGCTTGCAGGAGGCAAACAGAAGTGCGAATGACGGTCTGTCCGCGCTGAATACAGCAGACGGTGCGATGGCAGAAATGCATGATATCTTACAGCGTATGAACGAGCTGGCAATCCAGTCGGCAAACGGCACCAACGCAGATTCAGACAGAACGATGATTCAAAATGAGATTGACCAGCTTGTCAACGAGCTGGACAGAATCGCAAACACGACACAATACAACGCCCAGAATCTGCTTGACGGCAGCTTTGCTTACAAGGCATACACCAGCATTGATAATACAAAGGTGATGTCCTACACAGAAGGCGTATCAACAGGAACTTATATTATTGGCCAGTTGAAATACTACCACTATGATGAGCTGACAACCCGTTACAAGACAGAGGAGACAAAAATTAAGGATACCGATGGAAAACTCGTGAATGTAACTTACGCCTCCAGTGAGGTAAAAATCACAGAGACCGAGCGCATCGAAGTGGACAACAATAATAATATACTAAATGATTCGCTCATCACAAGCTCGTCCTTGGGAGATTACGCGACAAATATCACACAGGCAAAGCCATTCCCAGAGGGCTCTAAGGTGTCCGTCAAGGACGATAAAATTGTCATCAGTGCGCAGGGCAATTTTGAGATTAAGATTTCGGTGAATGACAGGACGCCCCTCGGTACGGTGACGACCACCTCCACACCCAGCTCGGCTGGAAGCGCAGGCGTAGACAGTATTGTGAAAAAGTATGACAATACGACCATCGCGGGCGGAACGGTTGTCACAACGACTTCCTATAGCACAGTAAAGACGTACCATAATATAGCGGTCAAGGGACCAAACGGAAAGCGCTACAATATCGGTGAGCTGAATTTCTTCAACAACACAGACTCCAAGGGGAACCCCATTTCAGGACAGGAAATCTACACAGATTTCAGAGGCGACAGCGGCAGGGGGCTCAAAGATGATTTTGCAGACTTTTTCAAAGAACAAAATCCCCAGTGTGTGATTGATATAGATTCTGTAGCATGGGATGAAGCTTCCGGTACTTTTGAGATTGCATATACGGCGACGGATTCCAGAACAGGTGCCAAAACACAGCATACAGGGCAATTCTCTCTGTATCAGGACACGAACGACTATGGCGATGTGATGGCAACACAGAAGGGCTTAAATGATTATCTGTACTCCGAGAAGCAGATTACCCGCACAGAGTATGTGATTGGAAATAATGACCCCAATGACTGTCTCAAGCTTGATGTGACAGGCATGGGACCTATGGAGGTACAGGTTGGCGCCAATGAAGGCCAGTATATGACATTGGATATCCCGGCGCTCAATGCAGTGAATCTTGGCGTGGATAATCTTGATCTCACGACCATGGAATCTGCACGGCTGTCCATTGATGTGATTGGCGATGCGATTAATGAGCTCTCCTCTGTCCGCGCAAAGATTGGCGCATACTCAAACCGTCTCGAGCACACGATCACAAATCTGGATACGACAGAGGAAAATATCACAGCCTCCTACTCGCGGATTATGGACGTGGACATGGCGACAGAAATGACAGAGTACTCGACAGTACAGGTATTGGTGCAGGCGTCCACCTCAATGCTTGCGCAGGCAAATGAGAGACCGCAGCAGGTATTACAGTTGATTCAATAAATATTCGGTCAGTGAAATGAAAGGTCAGGTATAAATATGACGAGGGAAATGAAACAGATTTTTACAAGACGCATCACACAGGCAAACCGCACACAACTGGTAGTGATTCTCTATGATATGGTACTGGAATATCTAAAGGAGGCAATCGCTGCGCAGGAAATAGATTGCATTCAGGAATATAAAAAGGCTATGCAGTGTGCTAGAAACTGTATCTCTGAGCTGAGAAACAGCCTTGATTTTAATTATGAAATCTCGAAAAATCTGTTTGCAATCTATGCGTTTGCCGACAGAGAGCTTGCGAGTGAGATGCACAGTATCAAAAAAGATGCGCTTTCCCAGATCGCGGGCATGTTCCAGAAGCTGCGCGACGCATATTATACCATCAGCAAGGAGGACCACTCACAGCCGTTAATGCAGAATGCACAGAATGTCTATGCAGGCTACACCTATGGCAGAACGGACGTCAATGAGAGCCTGTACAGTGGTGCGGCGAGAGGATACTGCGTATAAAATTATACAGCATTGCAAGAACTGGAATTGCAATGCTGTTTTTTTGTGCACAGACCCGTGCCCGGCGCCAGTTCCGTGTAATGCATGTATCATGTAATGGGCTGCTCGACAAGCGATTTGTTCTCGTAGCATTCCGGTGAGTCCATATGGTACTCCTCATAGAGCTGCATCTGCTCGGCCTGTTGCAATAGGAAGCGGTAGCGTTTCAGGGCAGAGTTGACCTCATAGATATAACAGTCTATCAGGTCAGGGTCTGTTACGTTATCGAAGCCAGAGTATGCGATCTCAAGCGCGCACTGTGTCTTTCGGATATCATCAAGCAGCATATCGCGCGGCGTGCGCGGCTGTCTTTCCGTATCTACGACAGGGTTAAGTATACCTTTCAGACTGAAATATGTTTTCATAAGGATGTCCTTTCCATGAGCTTGATTGCCCTTTGATTCTTTATATAGGACAGTATAGTCCAAAAAAAGGAAAAATATGCATGATACGATGATGAATATTTTTTCATTTTTCAAGATACAAATCATGTCTAATATTTCGTAAAATTTCGAAATGTCATAATTACTACAAATTTTGTCTGCGTTTTTTATAATTTAATCATGAAAAAATCCATTAATTTAGCAAAAATATACAATAAAAAAATAGTTGTGCGGATTTTTACATTTCGAGTGGACAATTTTTCTCAAACCAGTATAATCGTAGTTGTTCCGTCGAAAACGACGAGTGGTCGGTACGCTGGATTCGTTCACCGGTTTCAGGTGGGATATTCATTTTAAAATTAATTCTAAATAAATTAAGAAGGGAAGCGTGAAGTATGGGAATCCTCATAGGTGTGTTTAGTGTTGCCGTTTTTATGGACTGGCGTTTTTACCGGATTCCAAATGCCTGCATCGCGGCGGGCATGGTGAATGGAATGATACTGACATATATGTCATTTTCATGGACAGGTCTGGTCTGTGCGCTGGGTGCCTTGGCGGTGTTGTTTTTGGTTTTTTATCCTTTTTATTTAATGGGGGCGCTGGGTGCAGGCGATGTCAAGCTCTTTATGATGATGGGCTGTTTTCATCCGCTCATGCAAAAGGACGGGCTGCTTCATTATATGCTTGTCACCATGGCGCTTGCAGCGGTCAGTTCTGCGCTGAAAATGGCAGTGTATCCAGAGTGCAGAGAGCGTCTTTTTTATCTGGCGCGCTATATCCGCAAAGCGGTTGTGACAGGCGCCGTTGATACCTATGAGGTTGACCGGACGCAGACGCGTTGTGTGGTGCGTCTGTCCATACCGGCATTTCTCAGCCTGCTTTTGATGAGTGCAGGCATATATCATTGAGTAATACAAAAGGAGTGTGGGCGCGATGCGGGCAAGACAGTTTGCAATCTGTGACAGTGACAGACAGTATCTGAGTATGCTGCAGGCTTATCTGCAAAAAAGAAAGCTGGCAGATTTTGAGATTCTGGTTTTTGATGCGGTGGATAAAGCGGTGGAGGCAAGCTTGGAGAAGCCGTTTGAGCTGCTCTTAATCGGAGAGGGAATTTATGACACTGATGTCATAAATGTAAAGGCGTCAAAGATTTATATTTTACAGGAGGACGGGCTAAAAGGGATTACAGGGTATAGTATGCTTGCAAAGTATCAGTCTATGGAGTGCATGATTGCACAGGTTTTAGACGAGTTTGTCTCAGATGACTGCTGTAACAGCGTTGAGCGGCGCGGCAGAAACCCCACCGCGCTCATCAGCTTCTATTCGCCCGGCAGACACAGAGGACAGAGTGCGGCAGCGCTGTGCGCGGCGCAGGTGCTCGCCGATCAGGGCTGTCAGGTATTGTACATAAGCCTGGTACCATTTAGCGGGTTTGAGGCGCTTATGAATACAAGCTATGAAGCTGATGTGACAGATTTTCTGTATTTTGTGCTAAATCATGCGGACAAGCTGTTGTATAAGCTGGACAGCCTCAAGCGCACAATCCACGGCGTTGATTATCTGCCGCCTGCGCTGGACTATGCGGATTTGCTGGAGATTGGCAGGGAGGACTGGCAGCGCGCAATGGAATTGCTGTTATACAGCAGCGATTATACGCATATTGTACTTGATTTGTCAGAGACCTGCCAAGGATTTTATGACATGCTTGAGAACAGTGACCATGTTTATATTCTGACAGACAATAGCAACGTGTATGCACATGCCATGCTGTCTCATTTTAAGAAACTTTTACTGGCAAAGGAGTATGAAAAAATTCTCGGGCATATGACAGAGTTTGAGCTGCCTCAAGGCTGGGAGGCGCAGTGCGGGGAAATTGAACTGCTTGCGTCCTCTCCTGTGGGCGCCCGCATGAAAGGAGTGCTGGGACGGTGAATTGCAAGAGATATGAGGAATGCCGTATGCTGATCAGCGACAGTGTAAGACAGCGCATTGACCTGTCAAGGGAGGTTGGCGATGATGAGATTCGGGAGATGATAGACGAACTGGTCGTGCAGATGGGCAGAAAGTATGCCCTGTCACTGGCACAGCGGCAGGAGTTGGGAAAAAGTGTTTTCTACGCAATCCGAAAACTGGACGTCCTACAGGAGCTGGTGGATTGTGATGAGGTGACAGAAATCATGGTAAACGGAACGGAAAATATTTTCGTAGAGCGCGCAGGACAGCTCTGCCAGTGGGATAAGCGCTTTGAGACAATCGAAAAGCTGGAAAATGTGATCCAGCAGATTGTGGCAAAGTGCAACCGTGTCGTCAATGAGGCGTCACCCATTGCAGATGCAAGGCTGGAAAATGGTTCCCGCGTAAATATTGTGCTCTCTCCAGTCGCGCTGAACGGACCGGTGCTGACGATACGGCGCTTTCCAGACCATCCGATTTCGATGGATGATTTGATTGGCTTTGGCTCGATTACCAAGGAGGCGGCGGCTTTTCTTGAGAAGCTGGTCATTGCGGGGTACAACATTTTTATCAGCGGCGGGACAGGCTCTGGAAAAACGACGTTTCTGAATGCACTGTCACACTATATTCCAAAGACAGAACGTGTTATTACAATAGAGGACTCTGCGGAATTACAGTTACAGGACATTCCGAATCTGGTGCGGCTCGAGACGAGGAATGCCAACATGGACGGCGCAAAAGAGATTACGATACGGGATTTGATCAAGTCCTGTCTGCGTATGCGGCCTGACCGCATTATTGTCGGCGAAGTGCGTGGCGGCGAGGCGATTGATATGTTACAGGCATTAAACACCGGGCATGACGGGTCGCTCAGCACCGGACATGCCAACTCCTCCATGGATATGCTCGCGCGTCTGGAGACCATGGTGCTGATGGGCATGGAGCTTCCGCTCGCCGCTGTGCGCAGGCAGATTGCTTCTGGCGTGGACATTATCGTGCATCTGGGCAGGCTGCGTGACAGGTCGCGGCGCGTGCTTGAGATTGTGGAGGTGCTGGGCTTTGAGCAGGAGGAGATTATCACACAGGAGTTATACCAGTTTCAGGAGACAGGGGAGGCGGAGGGAAAAGTACTTGGTGTTCTGGCACAGAAAAATGAGCTCTCACATCAAGGCAAGCTCTGCGCCGCGGGTCTCTCATTATGACAAAAAAGGAAGGTAAAAAAAATATGAAAAACATGATAAACCGCAGAATAGACGCCAAGGGGCGGCTTCCACCAGAGGCAGACAGAACAGCAGAATTGGAGACAGATTATCAAAGTTATACATTTTCGACACATGAGCTGGTGATGTATTTCTTGTCCGGCGGCTTGTTTATGGCAATGGTTAGCTGGCTGTTTTATGACAGCGTGGCGGCATGGCTTTTATTGATGCCTGTGGTGGCGTATTTTTTGAAGGACAAAGAACGGTTTGCATGTCTCAACCGCAAGCGGAAACTAGAGATTGAATTTCGCGAGGTTATATTAAGCGCCGCGTCGAATCTACAGGCGGGCTACAGCATAGAGAATGCGTTTCAGGAGGCTTACAAGGATATTGTAGTGCTGTACGGCAAGGAGTCTGTGATGGCAAAGGAGTTGCGTCTTATGTTTCGCAAACTGGGCAATAATGAGCCGCTTGAGCGCGCGCTTTTTAACCTTGCAGACAGGAGCGGCGTGCGGGATATCCGCGATTTTGCAGATATTTTTCAGATTGCAAAGCGTGGCGGGGGCGATCTGCGCGGCATTATCACAAACACTGCACAGATTATCGGCGACAAGCAGGAAATCAGGCGTGAGATTGAGACGGTGGTGAGTGAGAAGCGGTTTGAACAGCAGATTATGCGCTATATTCCATTTTTTATTATCTTCTATATCTCGCTGACCACGAAGGGTTATTTTGAGAGCCTGTACCATAATCTGTTTGGGTGGATTTTAATGACGGCTGCCCTCGCTGTCTATATCGTGGCATGCCGGATTTCAGACAGAATCCTTCATATCGAAGTATAACGAATGAATTTGCATATTGCATATGCATGCTTGTACAGAGGAATACAAAAACAGGCTGCAAACAGGAATAAAAGGAGGTGGACAAAATGGGGGAGAGGTTTGCACAGTGGCTGTACCGGCGGTTAGAGAGCCTGCCAAGAAAACCGGACAAGCTCTTGTATAACAGTGCGGTGCGCGAAGATTTGCAGACTTTAGAGCCTGCCGGGAATACCACAATGCGGCAGCGGGAGTATGTCATCAAAAAACTGTCCTTGTGCAGTATGATTGTGGTTTGCGGGGTGGTTTTGTCCGTCGTTTTGTGGATAAAAGACGGAATGGAGACAAAAATTGTGGAGAACCAGATTTCCCGCAACATATATGGTGGTGGTGCAAAGCAAATTTCATTGGTCGCAGAAGATGGAAAAGAACGCTATGATATTCCAGTGACCGTATCAGAGAGAAGCTACTCCGACGAAGAACTGACACAAATGTCAGCAGAAGCGCTGTCCATCCTTGAGACAGGGATTCTTGGAGAAAATCAAAGTTTTGACCGTATCGAGTACGATATGCATTTGACGGACCGCGTGAGTGGTTATCCATTTACGGTAGAGTGGCGGACAGATGATGCATATATGGATTACACTGGAAAACTTGTGTGCAGTACGCTCGAAGCGCCAGTGCTTGTGAACCTGACTGCGGTACTTTCCTGTGAGAGCTTTGAGACAGAATATGACATCACTGTCAGAATCTACAGCAAAGCCGTGCAGCCCGGCATAGCGGAACAGTTGCAAGCACAAGTGTCAGATGTGGAAGCGCAGAGCCGTTCGGCATACAATATGACACTTCCGTCAGAAATTGGCAACAGGCAGCTTGCGTGGCATTACAAGAGGCGCTACAGGGGGCTTTTGTTTCTGGCAGCGACGCCGCTCATTGCATTGTTTCTATATTACGGAAAGGACAAGGACCTCCACAGGCAGGTAGACGAGCGAAACGAGCAGATGCGCATGGATTATCCTGAGATTGTCAGTGCACTTGCGCTGCTGCTTGGCGCTGGCATGACCGTGCCGAATGCGTGGAATAAAATTGCTAAAGATTACAGGAAACGGCGGGAGGAGAGCGGTGGAAATTCTCATGGCAAACGTTATGCTTACGAGGAGATGCTCATGACAGTCTATGAGATGGAGAGCGGTGTCATGCAGACGACGGCATATGAGCGCTTTGGCCGCCGCTGCCGGCTTCCAAGCTACAATAAACTGGCTGCCATGCTGTCGCAGAATATCAGAAAAGGCGCGGCAAACTTACCGCTCTTGTTAAAGGAGGAAGCAGCAGACGCCTTTGAGGACAGGAAGCACTCTGCCAGAAAGCAGGGGGAGAAGGCAGGCACAAAACTGCTGGTGCCCATGATGATGCTATTAGGTATGACCATGGTCATTATTATGGTGCCGGCGTTTCAAACTTATTTTTAGAGAAAAGAGGAGAACATTATGAGAGATTTAAGAAGTTTTATGAAGGAAGAAGAAGGAATGGGAACTGTTGAGATCGTGTTGATTATTGTCGTGCTGGTGGCATTGGTAGCCATTTTTAAGGACAGTATCAAGTCCCTTGTCGAGAAAATTCTCAAAAAGGTGACAGATAATGCAAACAAGATATAATGCATATCTGACGGTTTACCTTTCACTTATTTTTGGCATAGTCCTGTCGCTGCTCTTCGTTTTGATCGAAGGCGCGGCGGTCGGTGCCACGAGGGCGCAGGCGGAGCTTGTCGCAGATTTGGGGTTGGACTCTGTATTTGCAGAGTACAACCGCGAGCTGTTAGAGCAGTATGAGGTGTTTTTTGTCGATTCTTCGTATGGCGGAAAAACTGGTGGGACAGGAATGGTCGAAAAGCACTTGTCGCAGTATATGAGTTACAACATGGACCCTGAACAGGATTTGTTTCTGGCAGGAGGGACAACATTACTAAAACTTCGCAATCCGTATCTTGAGATTGCGGAGGTGTCCTGCGCCAGCGATGAGAACTGTATGGTTTGGAAGGCGCAGGCAGTCAATTATATGAAGGCGGTCTACGGGGGTGATCTCGTGGCACGCGTTCAAGAACAACTGGATACGGTAAAGAGCAATGGACTGGACAGCAAAGATGCGCTGGGTGAGCTTGAGACGCAGAAGCAGGCGTTTGAGGAGGCACTTCATGAGAAGGAAATCGTGGAATACGGCGCGGAGAGCGAGGAGGGATACTCGTATCAGAAAGTGTCGGGTGTGTTTGACAAGCTTGTCGGCGAAGGGCTTTTGGCATGGGTGCTTCCTGATGGCGCGTCGGTGTCCAAGGCGGTGATGGACACAGGACCGTATTTTTCCGCGCGCAGAAAAAATGGAAAGATAAATCAAGGAACTGGTCTGCACGAGGGAGTGGAGCGGCCAGACAGCCTTGTAGATGAATTAATTTACGGGGCATACTTGATGAAGCAATGTGGAAATTACAGAGCCCCCAAAACCCAAGGCCTGCTGCACTACCAGATCGAGTATATTTTATATGGCTATAAGAGTGACGCGGAGAATATCAGGGCTTGTGCCGAGCGTCTGTATGCGCTGAGGGCGGCATCAAATCTCATGGCAGTCTATGCGGATTCTGGCAAAAAGGCAGAGGCAGAGCTGGTGTCGGCGGTTATCTGCACGTTGCTATTCTCTCCTGAACTCACAGATCTGCTCACGACGGTAATCCTTGGGGCGTGGGCGTTTGCAGAGGCCGCTGTTGATGTGCGCCTGCTGCTTGACGGCAAAAAAGTTGAGCTCATCAAAAAATCAGGGGATTGGAATATCAGCCTGCTTGATCTTTTTACAGGGAATTTATCTGGCAGCGGCAAAGGAGGGGCTGGCTTGTCATATCAGGACTATCTGAGCATTTTTCTGGGGCTGATGAACCGGGATACGAAGGCGGCTAGAAGCCTTGACATCGTGGAGATGGATTTGAGGCAAACCGCGGGAAATGAACAGTTTCGGATTGACCGCTGTATGGATTACATGAAGGTGAATTTTGGATTTCAGGACGCAGGCGGACATGAGTATGTATTTTATAAAAAAATGTGTTATGGCGATTGACAAGAAACAAAGGAGTAGGCGGATGTTCTTTTGGATGCAGGGAAAGAGAGAAAATCAAATTGCAAAGAATGTGAAGGGAGGTGTCTTGCTCTCCATGAAGCAGCAGGTACGGACTCTGGTTCTGGCATTAAAAAGAATGTCCCCCTGCTTCTTTGGAGAACTTATAAAAAAGGCGGAAAGGGCAAGCATGACAGTCGAGGCGTGCCTAGTGCTGCCGCTCTTTCTGTTTGCGTTCTTAAATATTATTTCGGTCGTGGAAGTTTACCGCTTGCAGGGTGCAATGAGCGCCGCCATGCACGACACCGCTAAGCAGATGGCGGTGTATGGTTATGAGTACCAGAAAATAGGCGGCGGAGGGGCAGGGATGGCGGAGTCGCTTGGACTGACCTATCTGGTTGCGGCGGGGAAGGTGCGCGCCAAGTTAGGGACAACGTATCTTGAAAATAGCCCGCTTGCGGGCGGTGCCTCGTCGATATCGTGGCTTCGGTCGTCTGTGATGCAGAAGGAGGATTGTATTGATTTGGTGGCGGTGTACCAGATCAAACCACCGTCAGCCGTGGTTGGCTGGCGGCAGCGCACGATGTACAACAGAATGCGCACAAGGGCGTGGACGGGTTATGACAATGCTGGCGGCGGCAATCCATCAGATGAGGAGGAGATTGTGTATATCACACCAGAGGGAAGCGTGTATCACCGTGCGCGCGGCTGTAGTTATTTAAAATTATCAATCGCGGCGGTGGACAAGAGTTATCTTGAGACGCAGAGGAACCATAACGGTGAGAAATATTATCCCTGTGGGGAGTGCGGGGCGTCCGGCGGCAGTGTGGTCTATATTACAGGATATGGCAACCGTTATCATGCGACACTGGGGTGCAGCAGCCTGAAAAGAACCGTCATGGCAGTGCCCATATCCGAGACTGGCGGCAGAGGCGCATGTAGCAAATGCGGTTAATACAATGCGCAGAATATGCGTGCAGAAATAGAATAGGAGAATCAAAATGATAAATGCAATGATATACAGACTGATTGTGATTGGAATAGGGATACTGCTCTTTGCAGCGGGAATTATGGACATCAAGAGCAGGCAGATTAGCAGAAAAATGATTGTTTTCATGTTTCTGGCGTGTTGTGCCCTGCTGCCATTTCGAAGATATTTTAGTATCCTGGACACAATAGGCGGATTGGCAATCGGACTTAGTATTATCGGTCTGTCAGTCCTGTCGAAAGAGCAGATTGGAAAAGGTGATGGAATGGTGGTCGCGGCGGTTGGCATCGCATTTGGGGCGCGCAGATGCTTTCTTGTACTCTCCACAGCCTCCTTTGTAATGTGTATGATTGCAGTTGGCGTCCTGCTGTTGAAAAAGGGAGTAAGACAGACAAGGCTTCCGTTTCTGCCGGCATTGTTTGCAGGGTATCTTCTATGTATTGTACTGTGAGGAAACAATATGAAGCGGCATACTTTACGGTGGAGGCTTCCTTAATTCTGCCGGCGGTCATGCTCTTTACGGTCATGATGATATTCCTGGGCTTCTACAGTTATGACAGGTGTGTCATGGAACACAGCGCATACGAGGCGGCGCTGCGCGGGACAAGCAGCCATTATAAGACAGCGCAGGAAGCAGAAGCTGCCGCGCGGACTGCCGCCTCCAGACTGGTCGAGGATAAACTTTTTGCAATGCATGATTTTCAGTATGATGTGGCTGTGGACGCAGGAAGCGTGACTGTGTCGTACCGTTGTGTTGTCAATATGCCCTTTGCCACATGGCTGTGTGAATATGTGCCGGAAATTGATCTGACGCTGGAAATCAGCAGGAGTGCCAAGCGCCTCAGACCCGCAAGAACTATCCGTGACTGCCGGGTGCTGCATGGATTGGTTGCACCTTGAGAACTGAATAAGGCTTTACACTTCGCGATTTAGTACTTTACAGAGAAAAAAGAAGCCGCTACAATAGAGATATGGAAAGGCGGTGAAGGAAAGTGAGTGATTTATATATGCCAAATACGGATTTGCAATATAAGGATGATTTAAGAAAACAACGGGATGACTGGCAGGAAATTATAGAATATCTTGATAACAATGACCCAGAAAAGGCGAAAAAGAAGGCAGAAAAGATATTAAAAAGGATTCATGAAAGTCTTGAGGACTAATACGCTGATTTCCAAATAACTATGCCAGTTATGCAGAATAATAAAATATAAGTGATCAGCGCGCTAAATAACACAATACAAACAAAATGAATAAATAATTTAAGCGGGGTGTAAAATCTTATTGAGGTTTTACACCTTTTTATGTACGCGGGCGTCTAAAAGAAACATGTCAGCAGAAGCGGGCGCGAAAAGAAAATTACCTGTTCAATATATTGATTAGCAATTTTGGAGGTTTGGCATGAAAGAGACAATGCCTGAGATCAGCTTCGAGAGGAGCATGAATCACAATTATATGATTTTGAGTAGATGCAGTTATTTTGGACAAGAGGACAGCGGGGGTATGGACTACCGCACAAAAATGCTGTTGGAAAACCAGATACCGGGGCTTTTGCCAGTTACGCACAGGCGCATCAATGGGGAGTGCCGGTATTACTATGAGATTAATTCACTTCAGTCGCTTGACAGGCTTTATGATAAGAGCGAGATACGGTATGACGAGCTAAGGCGGCTGCTGTCTGGCTGTGTGAGCCTTTTTGACAGATTGGAGGAATACCTGCTCGACGGGACACAGATTATCATGAAATCGGACTTAATCTATATTGATGTGGAAAAGATGGAGCCGTACTTTGTCTGTTATCCTGATTATGAAGGTGATGTGAGATTGTCCTTCATGGAGTTTATTGATGAGCTGCTGACGAGGATTGACCACACAGACGAGCGCGCGGTGATGCTTGGCTATCAGGTCTACCGCTACACCAGAAATCCGAATTATGTCATCAGTGAAATCGGGGCAATGATGGACCATGTACTTGTGGAATTGGTACATAAACAAAGACCCTCTGAACCAGGTGCAGTGCATGAGACAGACAGTTTTTTGTCAGGTTGTGGATACAGCAAGGACAACACAAATGATCGTGATACAAGCCAGAACAGCCCTGCTTTGTATCCGCATGAGCATTCTGCAAAAAATAGTTTTGGTAAAAATAGTGATGAAGAATATATTCATGACAGCGAGGGTCTGTATGAGGATATGACGATTTCAGCAGGGCAGGCTAAGGCCGGAACAAAAAGTATCGGCGATTTGATTGGCGGGATTTTCTGTATATTTGTATCGCTGTGCGCTGGCACAATTATTTTGGGTGCGCGCCTGCTCCATTCGTTTCAACTAAGCGGAAATAATGAGCTGTACTTATTTTGCGCAATGAGTATGGCGATAGTGGCAGCTATTTTATTTTTATCCTGTTATATGAAAAAAAGAAGGCAGTGTCAGGCAACAGCGCCAGCACTGGAGAATGACAGTCAGGAGGAAATGGCATTTTATACTTCTGTGGGAAGAAAAGATAATATAAATAACTATGATATGGATAACTATGATATGAGCTACCCACAACCATTAGCAAGTCCTCCGCGCACAGCGCAGTACTCGGATAATCTTCAGAAACGTCAAAATGACAGAACGTATGACGGCAGCGATGCGGGGAGGTACTATCAAAATAACAGGCAATTTGGCAGCAATGGAGTAAAGCATGCATTCGACAGTCAAAATACCAGCCCGAACAGCGCAAAACCATGCGTTCAGAATGAGACGGTGTATCTGGGCGAGAGCGCTGTGGAGGAGAGGGTGCTGTGCGGCCGTATCAATGGCAGGGAGGTGAACATTTCGCTGGACAGGCTGCCGATGACTGTCGGAAAACTTGCCAATGTGTCGGATTTTGTGATTCAGGACGCTACGGTCAGCAAAATGCATGCGCGCTTTGAGGAGCATGATGGCAAAGTATATCTGTGTGATTTAAATTCAACAAATGGAACGGTTCGGAATGGTGAGCTTTTAGGTGTCAATCAGTCCGTGGCATTGGAGCCGGGAGACCGGCTCCGATTTGGACGGACTTGTTTTACATACTGTTAATTGTCTCTAATCGCGCCACCACCACAGAAGTGATTTGGAGGTGATTGTAAAAGTAATTTTGCGCTGTCCGCCGTAGTTTGCGCCAATGCCGCGCAGAATGACGGACGCCTTGCCTTTCTTGGTATTGTTGGTGTAGCTGTCCGCATCAATGAGATAGTCTGTGCCGTGTACAAGTTCTGTGCCATTGAGGGTAAGTCTGATGTCCTCCGGCGCCAGCGTCACCTCTCTGCCGTTTTGATAAACTTTCGAGCTGACCTTGAGTTTTGCCGAGTTAATGTTTGCGGCAATGATGCGGTAGGTTGTGGACAGTGAAGCATTGCCGGAACCGGCATATGCACCGATGCCCTTGACAGTTACCCGTATCTTGGTATTGGCATTGATAATATCATTCTTGTCAACTATATCGCCTGCCCTTCTGGTAATCTGTGCGGTATCCGCAGTGGAAACCAGTGTGTCATGAACATAGGTATAAATGACACGCTTGTCATAATCCTTGCCTGCAACCAGTTTTTTGCCATTGGCATCGGTGATGGTCAGGGTGGTTTTGTAGCTGTTTGCTTTCTTTTTATAGGTGACATCTTTTGCGGTAATGCTTAGTTTCTCATTGGCGTCAGACATGTTACCGTCCGTGATGCGCCATGTACCTGTCAGTGTGCCCTTGAAGCTGCCTTTCCCTTTAATGGTCAGTTTCGGAAGTTTGTGCTCAGGCAAATCAGCGCTGGTCACAGTGGTGTTATTTTTATACGACACTGTATAATCCCTGCCCGGAATCAGTGTTATCCCGTTATAGTAAAGAGAAATCTGTGGTTTTGCCCCTCCCTTCATATAGGGGGAAGTAATCTCGGACAAGTCTGTTATCGTGACCGGCTTGGAGGCTGCCTTCTCCGTGGTATAAGTCATGGTCATGCCTTCATGGAGAGCGTTTTCCCCATTAGAAATCTCTTGGGCAGTAATTTTATATGTTTTTTTCAGCTCGCCGCTGTACTCGTTAATGCCTTTAAAGATGATTGTGGCAGTTCCTGCTTTGGCGGTATTTTTATAAGAGACAACATAGTCTCCGGTAATGCCGTGGTCTTTGCTTTCCTGCAATACTTTATGGTCTAGGGTCAGTTTTACATTGTTTTGAAGTACATCTGCTTCGCTGCCTGTGTAGGTTTTGGCAGTAATGCCGTCCACCGCTGCCTTGCTGAGTTTCTGCCCGACAATTTTATAGGTGACGTTCTTAGAGCCTGCGTAGGCGCTTCCCTCGACGGCGGTGATTGTGGCGGTAGCAGTTCCGATGGTCTGGTTATTTTGGTAGGTTACAGTGTAATCGCCCGTTTTGCCGCCGTCAGTGCTCTGAACCAGCGGTTTATTTTTGTAGGTTACATGAAGCTGCTCTGGAACAATGCCGCCGCTGCTGGCCACAAGCTCATTTTTGTACGTCTGGTTTGGAATCTTGGCGACAGATACCTTACTGAGCATAGTTTTTTGGCTGATGGTGACATTGACCGTGCGCGTGCCAGTATAATTTTTGGTTCCTTTGATGACAATAGGATAGACGCCTGCCTTTTTGTATGCCCCCTCTTTCATATAGGGATAGCTGAGCGTGTAGTCGGTCGTCTTAATCAGTTTTTTACCATCACGGTAGACAGCGGGAGAGGTTTTTTGTACCTTGCCGTTGTATGCTACAGTGAGATTATCCGCCGTAATATCATGGTCGGTGATAGATTTTGGCAAAATATTGAACGTAACGGATTCCGTCCCTGCATAATTTCCCTTGCCTTTTACTGTAATCGTTGGCATTTTCTTTGCAGAGGTATTCACGTTCTTGTTATTCTTATAAGAGACGGTGTAATCCTGACCTTGGACAAGCTCAATTAAGTCTGTGCTGCCGTCATGGTATGCGATACTGTCGTACACTTGCACCTGCGGCTTGATAGACTTGCCAGTGTAAGTCTGATCGCCTACAGGAATAACATAGAAGCCTTTTCCCTGCTGCTCAAAATAGGGGTACAGCACGATACCGTCTTGATTGATGCGCGTGTGTTCATCGAACCGTGTTCCCTGACCGTTTTTGTCCGTAAACCAGCCAATAAATAGTTTGTCGGCGGTGCTCTCTATGGATGGAAAGCTGTCAATGGGTATTGTGCTTCCGATTGCTGTCTGTACTTGCGCTAAGATTTGCGTGTAATCAGCGGACATAAATGTCACGCTGCATTCCGCTACGTGAATGTCATAGCTTGCCGAAAATCTGCCCAGTGCAGCCGTGATGGTCGTGCTGCCTGCGGTGTGTGCAGTCACTTTGCCGCCTTGGACACTTGCCACAGAAGGATTTGTGCTTGTCCATGTAATCAAGACTTCGTCGGTGGTGTCTTTGGGCTGATAGTCCGCGGTGAGTGTCAGGTTTTGCCCTGTGTACAACGTGGCAGCAGAGGTCTCTGTCTCCGCGTTAAGGTTTTTTAACTGGAAACCGTACAGCGGCGCGTCTACTTTTACTTTGCACTTTGCAGTTTTGCCGTTTTGCGACTGCGCTGTGATCGTGGCTTCCCCGCCGTCAAGTGCAGTCACGACTGCTTTGTGCGTGCTTTTGTCTGGCTTGACGGATACAATCTTAGGATTGGAGGAGGTCCAAGTAATCGTCTTGTCATCGGTTGTGTCTGCGGGTTCGATTTTCACAGATAATGTGGCGGCAGCGCTGAAACCAGATGACGGAAGGTTTTCGACGGCGTCAGGCCTGTAGAGATGCAGGCTGGTCTTGTCGAGAGTGATGCTTTTGATGGCTTTCTCTCCGGGCATATTTTGATAGACAGGAATCTTGAACACGAAGCCAGAGTCTAGGCTTCCAGTTCCTGCGTACATTCGCTTGATGGAGGAGGCTTCGCTGGCAGGCGCCTGGACATTCTGCATATATTGGTGGTTGTATAGCCCGTGAGGACTGTTCACATCCACATTAAATTTTTGAAGATAGACAGTGTCCTGTCCCTTTAAAATATAGTTGTTTCCAATCGTTGCGGCGCCGCCGTCGAGCGATTTGTAGCGTGTATTCCAGCCCTTTTGCTTGGCGTAGGTTAAGCCTTTTTGAATCTTCTCCGCAGTTGAGGCGCCATTCACACCCACATTAAAATAATTGTAATAGCCCTCAAATCCTTTATAATTGCCTGAAATCAGTGCGGAATTTCCGCTTCCCTGCTCCTGATATACGCGCGAGGCAAGGTGGATAGGACTTAGCCTGCGGCTCTTGCCAATCTCATAAAATGCCTGTGCATAGGTTCTGCTGTCACCGGGAATTTTTCCCTTCATAAAAGTATTGTTCAGAAATGTCTGAATGGCATTGACATTATGATAGGAACTGTTAAAGGTCAACTGTTCAAACTGAAAGATTGAAGTCTCAGTCAGAAAGTTGCAGGGGTTCATGTAGTAGGTTACAGCGGGCTTGGTGGCATAATACCAGCCGCTCTCTGTCGGACAGGGACTGCCGACCCAGCCTTTTGCGGCATTGCTTGCTGTATTCTGGATTAGGTTTTTGGCGCCTGTCTCATTGGAGACAGCGGTGTTGAAGTCCAAACCTGTGTTCATAGGAACAAAGGTCCATGTGGGATGCTGGTCCTTCAGCGCGCGCAGGCTGCTCTGGTAAATGCCGGGAAATGCGCTGATATCGGAATAATCCGCATATCCTGTGGCATTCCTGTAGGCAGTGATGCCGTAGGTAGTACTTTCTGGGAAAAGTGTGCTGAGATATTCTTTCTCCCATGCAATCCAGTCCTCGTCAGCGTAGGCGAGATAGCAGGCTTCGACATAGCCTGTCCGTTCACTGCCGTCAAGCCAGAAGCGTACTTGATACCACACTTCTCCCTCGAGAATTTCGACATTTTCAATATAGAGTGTATGGCCGCTCTTGATGGTGGCAGCAGGGTGCTCATATGAGCCTGCTTCTTCTTGGATTTCATAACGTTCAGTGTGGTAGAGCAGTGCCATGAGCGGTTTTTCCTGTAAAATATTCTGAAAAGCGTTGACCGCATCTGCAATGGCTTCTTCAGTGGGTAAGTCCTCTGTTGAAAGTACTTGGGTGGATTCGGATTCGGTTTCCGTTTCGGTTTCGGTTGATTCAGTTGATTCAATCTCTGAAGTTTCCATTTCAGAAGATTCAGTCTCAGTTGATTCCATTTCCGAAGTTTCAATCTCTGAAATTTCACTGTCTGATGTTTCACTGTCCGAAGCATCACTGTCTGATGTTTCATTATTCGAAGCATCACTGTCAGTTGATTCTACTTCCGAAGTTTCTATCTCTGAAGTTTTTATCTCTGAAGTTTCTATCTCTGAAGTTTTTATCTCTGAAGTTTCTATCTCTGAAATTTCATTGTCCAAAGCATCAGAGTCCGAAGCTTCGATATCAAACGCGTTTTCCTCCGAAGGGGTGTGTTCTGATGCGTGCGCGGAATTTGTAATCTGAGTTTCAGTTTTTGTGTTGGCGGGTATTGGTTCTGCCATAGAAGTAAACGCAGGACTGCCTGCAGCGACAACTGCACATAAGAATATGGCTACCCACTTATTTGCTTTATCAAACATATTCAATCTCCTATCGTGGAACAGTATTGTATCCAATACAAAAGTTCCGTTTTCATAATTTCAGTTTCAAATTATAGTATCAAAATGCTTAACAAATAAATGTTATTGTACTGATAGTCATATCAGGAACAGCTATATTCTAACAAATAGTCTAAAAGCATGTCAATTTGATAGTCTTGGCAGAAATGGAAATATTAGCGCATAATGAAAAAGGTACTTCATTTGAAGTGCCTTTTGAATAAATATTATCTAAACAATTCTTTATTCCTGCTGGTAAGAACATACTGCCGTTTCGTACAGATTGCTGCCCTCTGAGTCAATCACGACAATCACAGGGAAATTCTCTACTTCGAGCCTGCGGATAGCTTCCGTGCCCAGATCGTCGTAGGCAATGACTTCTGACGCCTTGATGGATTTGGAGAGAAAGGCGCCTGCGCCGCCGACGGCTGCAAAATATACTGCTTTGTTGCGGACGATTGCTTCCTTGACGGCATCACTCCGTTTTCCTTTGCCAATCATGCCTTTGAGTCCAAGGTCGAGCAGCCGCGGCGTATATTTGTCCATGCGGCTTGCGGTTGTGGGACCTGCGGACCCGATGGGGCGGCCGTCTCTTGCAGGAGAGGGACCCATATAGTAGATGATATTGTGTGTCAAGTCGATGGGAAGCGGTTCATTTTTGCCGAGTGCTTCGTCCATGCGCAGGTGTGCGGCATCTCTTGCGGTGTAGATAGTGCCTGTGATATATACATAATCCCCGGCGCTCAGAGACTGCGCGTCCTCGTCTGAGATGGGTGCGCTGATGTGTTTTTCCATGTGTAATTCCTCCTCAATTCGTGGTATTCTCATTTTTTGAAAGCTGCAAAGTACGGTACAGAACAGGAAGCGCGCTTTAAAAAGTCACAGTTTCCGCACAGCATGACGGTTGACATGACAGCAAATGTTTACGGCGACGGGCAGTCCCGCAATATGAGTCGGGTAGGTGTTGATATTGACGGCGAGCGCAGTCGTGGTGCCGCCTAGCCCGCCGGGACCGATGCCAGTGCGGTTGATTTTGTCCAAAAGCTCTTTTTCCATCTCCTGTACATATGGAATGTCTGAGTGGACATTGACGGGTCTGGTAAGCGCTTTTTTTGCCATGAGTGCACACTTTTCAAAGGTTCCGCCGATGCCGACACCGACCACCATAGGCGGACAGGCGTTGGGACCTGCATCTTTTACGGCGGTGAGAATCGCGTTTTTGACGCCTTCGATGCCGTCCGCGGGCTTGAGCATAAAGACGCGGCTCATATTTTCACTGCCAAATCCTTTGGGTGCGACGGTAATCGTCACCTGATCGCCCAAGGTCAGTTCATAGTGAATGACAGCGGGGGTATTGTCCTTAGTATTTTCACGCAGAAGCGGGTCTTTGACGACGGATTTTCTCAGAAATCCCTCCACATAACCCTGACGCACGCCCTCGTTGATGGCGTCCTCTAACAGACCGCCCTCAAAGTGGACGTCCTGCCCGATTTCCATGAAAATCACTGCCATGCCAGTGTCCTGACAAATAGGAATCTGATCTTCGCCTGCAATCTGTAAATTGTCCTGAAGCTGGTTTAAGATTTGTTTTCCGAGAGGACTTTTTTCACCGTTTGCGGCTTGTTTTAAGGCGTCGTCCATATCCGGTGTGAGGAAATGGTTTGCCTCGATGCACAGTTCACGGACTGCCTGTGTGATTTGTGTGGTGTGAATTGTTCTCATTGGATACCTCGTTTCATGAATGTTTTATGCGGTTTTTATTGGATTAACGCTGCAAATGCAGCCTTGGAGGCACTTTGCAGGTCCTGTGGTGAAAGTTCTAGCTGTATGCCGATTTTTCCGCCGCTCACAATGATTTTTTCAAGGGCTTCGGCGCTTTGCTCGATACAGGTGGTGTACTGCTTTTTCATGCCGATTGCGGTGCAGCCGCCGCGGATATAGCCTGTGACAGCGTTGATTTCCTTGACATGAAGCATGGCGACGGATTTTTCACCGACAGCCGCAGCCGCCTTTTTCATGTCGAGCTTTTCTGCGATTGGAATCACAAAGACGTAATAATTTTTGCTGCTTCCCTGCGCGACCAGCGTCTTGTAGACTTTTTCATAAGGAAGTCCGAGCATGTCTGCAATCTGTTCGCCGTCGATAAATTCATCGCAGGTGTAGGTGTGCAGGGTGTAGGGAATTTTCATGGAGTCCAATATCCGCATTGCGTTTGTTTTCACTGCCATTGCGCGTGCCTTCTTTCTCATTTTTTTCTACATTTTAACACAGGTTTGCAGAAAAATAAACCACAAAAAAGTTCGCATTTTATCAAGAATTTTGCTATACTGTATTAGAAGTATTTTACAGGTGTCATAGAAAATTCGATAGAGTGAGGTGTTGTGAGATGAAGAAAAACAGGAGAGTCCTGACTGTAAATGGTAATAAATTTGTCTGGTGGCATGGGATTGGTGAAGGTTTCGCCAGCGTGACACTCTCGCCATTTGAGGATAAGACCTCGAAGGCAAGAGTGGAGTTTCGGGATTTCTCGTATCAATATGAGAGCTGCAATTCTTTTACGTTTCCGCTGTATTTTGAGGTGGAGAAGGACTGCAAACGGCGTTCGCTGAAAGTGATTGAGCCGGGAATGGCAGCGCTTTTGGCGGCAGGATTGTGTGAGAGGGACGTTTTCCAGCCGCGAAAGCAACTGGTATTGAATGGGTATGAGGTGCTTGAAGAGCTGGGGTATGAGATTGTTCGTACTGAATATGGCATTGAATTTTAGAAGCGGTTTACACTTGACAGGGAAATCGCGGCATATCAGAAAATGTATGATTTTCAGGCAGTCACGGACTTGCAGATCAAGGCATTGTCAGACCGCGGCGTGCAGACGGCTGCAAAGGTATCTAGCCAGCCGCAGAAACGGCTGCAAAACCAAGCTGCTGTCCAGAACCAGATGAGAAGTATGGGGCAGGCAGTTGTAGAGCAGGCAGCCAGAGAGAAAAAAACAGCGGTGACAGATGATGGCAAGAGGGAAAAGGCATCAAAAAATATTTCTGAACAGAGTTTTAGATAGAAGCAGATAAGCGCTATACCTTTTTGGTTTATATTGAAATCCATTGCCCCAGCAGCATCAGTACATAGATATGTAACGGATAATATATATAGAAAAATTTCTTGACTGGTTTTCCCTGCTGTCCATTGTATAGATGTATCAATGGCAGAAAAAGAATCATCCAAAACTGGCTGGCATGAAAAAAACCTGTAAACAGCCAGAAGCCCAATCGGCTGAAAATCTGCGCACCAATTAATGCCAGACAGGAAAAAACTATTAAAATAAACATCTGTTGTTGTCTGCTCTTTGCAAAATACCAGCATATGCCCATCATGACAAAAAACGGTGAATAGGGCACTGAAAGGACATCAGGAAGAAAAATGTGACAAATTACTGAAAACGGCCCCGATAAGGGCAACAGCACACTCGGAAGAATAAGCATTCCAACAGCCAATACAATAAACAAAGGCTTACTGCATTCTTCAAGTATCCAAACAATTAAAATCATGTATATAAAAACTGGTAAGATACTGAATTGGTCATGTTCTCCAAATAATTCTTCCAAGTAAGTCGTAAGAAATAAGGTAAATATACAAATAAGCATATGGGCAGCATATAACCGCAATGCATATTTTAATTTGTTTCTTGTGTGCCGCGCACTGTTTACTGCTACATATAAGAAAAGCGGCGCGGCAATTCTGCCTATTGTCCTAAACAGATTTGAACCAATATCTGTAATAAGATAACTTCCAATATGATCCAGTGTCATAAAAAGAATGCCCAGACATTTTAGTTGGTAACTGTTTATTCCTCTTTTTGAGATTTTATGATTCATTTGTATTCTTTCCTGATAAAGATGGGGTTTAACCACATGTACTAACTATTGTTTATATTACTATACTTTTATGGATTAAGTCAACCTTAACTGGGTTATATTCATTATAAGTCTATTGGGCTTATAAAACGAACCTGCTTTCAAGCCAGATACACCTCCACAATATCGTCAAACAAAATCTTTGTCTGCACAATCTGCAATACGCGGCAGGTAAGGTCAAGCCGTGACACGACCCCGGTAACTTTCACATATTCCCCTTCATGATAATAGATGACCGTGGCTAGGATTCCTCTCTGCAACAGATGCATTTTGCGGTCAAGTTCCTCAGCCATTTCATCGGACAGGAGAATGCGCGGGACGGTCACGTGCTCTTTTGCCTCGAGTGCCTCAGCAAGTCCGGTGAGGGCAGCAAAAGGCATAAATTGTTTTGCGCGTTTTTCTGTGGGCATGGGGTAGGGTGGTTTTTTCACGCTCTGTGGCCTCCAATCTGTTTATTGCGGGTGATGGTCATGGCGTTGTTCTCAAGATTCATTCCTTTTAAAATCGCATTTTTTCCGTATTTTTGTTTAATTTCCAGAACCGCTTTCTGTAGTCTGCGGCTTCGCTCAAGCTCTTCAAAACGAACATACAGGCTGCACTGGCAGCAGGTCTCAGGGCGGACATCATTGCATGTGATGGTCACTTTCCGAATGGAGAGCAGGGGATTGACAATCCTCCGGTACAGGGCAGTGACGGCTGGAATAATGACAAAGTCGGCACTGGTTTCAAAGTCGAGCGTCGTCGTGCCATGCGCGTATTCCACGACATGAAAACCAGAGTAGCCTATATGCAGTGTGATGGATTTGGTGACAAGGTTTTGGCTCACAAGGTCGAGACACAATAGGTCTGACATTTCTTTCACAATCAGCTCCCCATCTTTGAAAGAATAATCTTTCATCAGAACTTGTCCGCTGGAAAGGCTCTGGCTGGCAGGACGGTATGCTTTGATTTCGGCAATTGTCACAGGCTCGCGCCCCCAAGCGTGGTCGATTAATAGCTCTGCATCAATGCCAAAAATGTGATATAGGAAATCTTCGTCGGCTTCGGCGAGCTCACGCATCGTAAAAATGCCATAAGAGGCAAGTTTTTTGGCAATGCCAGCGCCGATGCGCCAGAAATCGGTGAGTGGTTTGTGTGTCCAGAGCTTGCGGATATAGGTCTGCTCGTCCAGCACACCAACGCTGTCCGGCGAAGGCTTGGCGGTAATGTCCAGTGCGATTTTGGCAAGGTACAGATTGGTTCCAACTCCACAGGCGGCACGGATGCCAGTCTGGTCATAAATCTCCTGCATGATTCGTAAGCCAAGCTCTCTTGCGGATACGCGGTACAGGCTCAGGTAGGGCGTCACGTCCATAAACACCTCATCGACAGAGTAGACATGGATATCCTCCTTGGCGACATAGTGCAGGTAGATGCCATAGATTTCTGCGGAGTAGTCGATATATTTCTGCATTCTGGGCGGGGCGGTGATGTATTGGATTGTATGGGGGATTTCACCGAGCCGGCAGCGGTTCTTGACTCCGAGCTTCTTCATCGCGGGCGTGATGGCAAGACAGAGGGTGTTGACAGACCGTTCAGGGTCCGCGACCACCAAGTTCGTCGTCATGGCGTCCAGACCGCGCTCGGCGCATTCCACAGAGGCGTAGAAGGATTTTAAGTCGATACAGAGATACGTTTTTTCCATAGCGCCTCCTTTCTGCCCAAACCGTATTTCCATTAAAAAGTATTTTCTATAAAAGGTATCTTCTATAAAAAGTATCTTCTATAAAAAGTATCTTCTATAAAAGTATCTCAAATATAGTATGTCCCGTTTTTTTAATTTATGATAATTCAGAGGTAATTATTGAATTAATTCTAAAAAAAGTATAAAATAGGGAAGAAACAAAAAAATAAATGAAGGGAGATGAGTAAAATGATCGAAAAATTATTTAAACTCAACGAAAACAAAACGGATGTCAAGACAGAGGTTATCGGCGGCATCACAACATTTATGACGATGGCGTACATTCTCGCGGTGAATCCGACACTGCTCTCAGCGGCTGGCATGGATGCAACTGCGGTGCTGATGGCGACCTGTCTGGCATCCTTTATCGGTACGGCTGCGATGGCATTGATGGCAAACTATCCGTTTGCGCTGGCGCCCGGTATGGGGCTGAATGCCTACTTTGCATTTACTGTCTGCGGCACTTACGGCTATGACTGGCGCGTGGCGCTGCTGGCTGTGTTTGTGGAGGGTATCATCTTTGTCATTCTGTCGCTTACAAATGTCAGGGAAGCGATTTTTAACGCAATTCCAAGTGGTCTGAAAAAAGGAGTCAGTGCGGGAATCGGACTGTTTATCGCGTTTGTCGGCTTGCAGGGCGCACATGTGATCGTAAACAGCGATTCGACGCTCACGACTTACGTAAGCTTTGCAGCGGAATTTCACACACTTGGCATCTGTGCGATGCTTGCCATTATCGGAACGCTGCTGACAGCCATACTCTATGCATTGAACATCAAGGGCTCAATCTTGATTGGTATTATTGCGACGTGGATTCTTGGCATGATCTGTCAGGCGATGGGGATTTATGTCGCTGATGTTGAGAATGGTTTCTATTCGCTGTATCCGACGTTTGCCATCACTGATTTTAGCGCGCTGGGAGAGACATTTGGGCAGTGTTTTGTGGGGGATTTCTCCAATGTAAGCATAGCGAACTTTATTGTAGTGCTGTTTGCATTTCTGTTTGTGGACATGTTTGACACGATCGGAACGCTTGTAGGTGTTGCCACCAAGGCGGACATGCTCGACAAGGATGAGAAGCTTCCAAATATCAAGCAGGCACTGCTGGCAGATGCCATCGCCACCTCAGCGGGCGCAGTGCTCGGTACCTCCACGACAACAACATTTGTCGAGAGCTCGGCTGGTGTCGGTGCGGGCGCAAGGACGGGTCTGGCGTCTATCGTGACGGGTTTGCTGTTCTTGGTTGCCATCTTCTTTGCGCCGATTTTTACGGCAATCCCAGGGTTTGCAACGGCACCGGCATTGATCTTTGTAGGTTTTTTGATGGTATCGTCCATTGTCAAGGTCGATTTTGATGACTTGACAGAGGCAATCCCGGCATATCTGTGTATGCTTGCGATGCCGCTTGCATATAGTATCTCAGAGGGAATCGCCATCGGCGTTCTTTCCTATGTGGCAGTGAATGTCTGCTGCGGCAAGGCAAAGAAGGTGACACCGCTCATGTATGTGCTGGCAGTTTTATTTATCTGCAAATATATTTTCCTGTAAAATAAGAAGGATAGTACGAAGCGAGAACTGAGAAAGAGACTGCTGGATATGTGAATAAGCATCACAAGTGGTCAGCACACTTGTATAGAAAGCAGGTTGAGTATGAAAATACGTTTTATAGAGCCGGGAAACAGACCCTACAAACCGACGCCTTTGAATTATTTTGTGTACGACAGATATATCCGAACGCCCTCTGTCGGACTGAACACGCTGGCAACGATTGTGAAAGAAAAAGTACCTGACACGTTGATGTACAGCGAAGCAATCTCGCGGCTGGTGATGGAGGACCTTGTGGACGCGGACATTATATTTATCGGTATTTTTACCTTTAATGCTGTGCGTGGATACAAGCTGGCGCGCTATTTTCAGAAAAAAAGCAATGCCGTCATTGTGATGGGCGGTCTCCACGCCTCGATGAATTACAAAGAAGCAGTGAAATACTGCGACTATGTACTTTTGGGGGAAGGGGACGAATCCATCATAGAGATGGTGGAAGCTGTGAAACGAAAAGAGACACCTACTTTTCCGGGCGTCGCTTATCGAAAGGACGGCAGGCTTTTTCACACTGGAGAGCGGAAGCCGCCGGCGTATTTTGAGACGATACCAGACAAAAATCTGGTCTATCATTATAAGAAAATGGCGGGACACAACACGCTCTGGGGGCAGGTGCATGCCTCCAGAGGCTGTCCCCACAACTGTGATTACTGCGCGCTGGTGCGTCATTTCGGGCGGCGGGTTAGGACGAGGACACCTGATACTGTGTTGGAGGATATCCGCCAGACAATTGCGTTTCAGGAGGAAGGGCATCACAGGTTATTGAAGGCATTGTGGATTACCGATGACAACTTTTTTGCGGACCGTGTCTGGGCGATGGAGGTGCTGCAAAAGATCATTGACAGCGGCATCAAATATCATTTCACCGTGCAGGCGCGCTGGGAGGTCGGACTGGACAATGAAATGCTGGCGCTGCTCAAAAAGGCAGGTTTTGTGGAACTGGCGGTCGGGATTGAGTTTATTGACGATGAATCTTTTGCGCTGTATCACAAGAAAAGCAGCAGAGACAAAATCGTGGAGGCCATACGAAATATTCAGCGCCACGGACTGAGTGTCCGCGGACTGTTCATACTGGGGGCAGACAATCATACGGTCGGCGCCGGGGACCAGCTTGCAGACTTTGTGATCAAGCATCATATCAAGGGTGCACTGATTCAGTGTATGTACTTCGTGCCCGGGACTCCTGTGTACGAGAGCCATAAGGACAGACTGCTGCACAAGGATTGGAGTAGATATAATGGCAATGCAGTACATAAGCCAGAGCGCATGACGCCCTATGAGCTGCAAATGGAGTGCATCAAGGCGAGTAGGAAGATTTATTCGTTTCCGAGATTAATCCATGCACTTTTGTGGGACGATGCACTTCATAAACTGCTGTTTTTGGGAGAATATTTCTGGCATATGAGCATTCGGGCAGACTTGAAAAAGGAACTTGCGTATTTGAAGGGATATGGCAGCTTATCTTCTGATTGCCAGAAGAAGTAAGGCTGCTGTAGCATATACACATATAGATAGAATTGCATTATTAATGATAGGTTTTTCTATGAATATGGAGAATTTGACAAGGTAGCATATGTCCTATCCAGTGTGAGATATGAGGATCACTGCAATATTCCCGCAGTTATATTTCTTATAAATGATGGAAAAGTGATAAGAATTATCGTAATGAATACGGACGATTTTTAATATTAACGCGCCTTTCTGATAAGAAAAAAGGCGCGTCATTCAATCATAAAAATCACAATCATAATAAATATTGATTAGTAGTAACGTGTGTCTCAACATCATATCCCCATAAGTAAAATATATTGCCCTGTCCTCCAATTCCTCTATACTGCATACATCATATTTTTTTAAATCTTCCGATAATCTATTAACGAATCCAGTCTCCCAGACCTGTTGCATTTTACGCAGATCCGAACTATCATGCTTTTTGATACACATCTCATATACTTTATTCATCTCGTCTTTACAACTGTCATAATATTTTTTGGCATAATCGTTTCTTTTTTCTAAATCACCTTCTGTATAATTTCGAGTCAGATCAATCAGGTATTGTAGTGAATCCATATACTCCTGCCGTCCATTCATATGTTCCACTTTCTCCTGTGATACCTCGAAAAACAGCGTGTTCCCTTTAATGTGCTGCATTATTGATTCTTCTGAATAATCATGCCATTCTATTTCAGGCACGTTTTTAAATGCTGTTTCCAGTTCATCTGCATCTTCCTTATCAGCAATTAAATCATCAATATAATATGATGCGCCATCAACATATAGTTTGTTACTGTCCAAAACAGTATACCCTACAAAATACTTTTTTTGAATCCAGTGTTCAGAAGAACTTGCAGTACCATAACTCGAACCATCTTCTTTTAACTGGAGCATAGACCTATAACCAATAAAATTACCATGTACACCGTCTGTTGTATTTCGCAAAATAACAAAACCCATATATTCTTCGACGGCAAGTACAATTTCAGGCATACTGTCTCCGTCGAGATCAACAACTGCAAACTGGGAAAATTCCATAGTTTTATCATTAAATGGTATATCCTTTAGATATCCGTTCATTGAATAGTAAGAATCATATTGGGTATTGCTATGATATACGAAAGTCTCCTCATTGAAAAGAACGGATAAAAATGCTTTTTCTGCATTCGAAACGGACTGATCATTGATAGTTTCCAGTTCAAAATTTGATTGAACTCTGTTCCCGCACGATGATAGAAAACAAATCCCTAATAGTAATAATAATATAAATAATTGCTTCATTGTTTATTATGATTTTCCTCTTTAATTCAAATCTAATTCCAAACATTTTAATATTAATTCAGTACCTATTTATCGTCAACATGTCTTATATTAAAAAGAAATTGCAAAATGTAAACCATTATTTCAAATTAAAATCCTGTCACAACACGTATAAAAATTGCAACTTCCTTCTCTAACCATACGCCATATTGAGGTAGTTCCCATAATGTCCATACTCTCCGGTTTTTAGATGACTGCACTGCCAGACAGGCATTATCATCCTGCTTATACACAATGATATCTTTATAGCCGGATTCAGTTGTACCAGTCTGTGCTGGTACAGGTGTCCGCACAATCCTGATCCATGTTTCCAAAGAATCATTCGGATAAATGTCTGTTTCGCTTGATAATAATATGTTACTCTGGGTTATGTACTCATTTTCATTTTCTTTTATTTCCCTACCTTCTGATATTATCCCTGCACCGCCTCTCGGTGCTATCCATGCCAGTGCCTCGACATCGCTGATAATACCAGTAATATCTTCCACCTCTGTATCAAATACTTCGCAGCCCCCTTCCCAATTAATAAGGATATTTTCAACATTATTAGTATGTTCCCTGCTATTCTCATCTTCACTTCTGTTACATACACAAAACAACAGAATCATTATTCCTACCAATAAAATCATTCTTTTTTGCATGACAATCCCCCACCCGTGACAAACTTCAGCATACTGGCACTTTCAGAATCTTTCATTGCCCAGAAATCCTCCTGCGGAATGGATACCTTTGGTTCCTGTGTTTCGCCATCAGATATGACACTATCCTAAAACAATAGTAACCGTCTCATATCACTGAATCAGATCCGTACCATATAAACTTGACTTATGATTTGCGCAATTATAACACACTTGATAAAAATATCTTATAACCGAATTGCGGCACTGGCTGTTTTGTATGTGAATATAAATTTTGCAGAATATGTAAAATAGGAAATTTCCAAGTAAACAACCCACCACATTTAATATTATATCATTAATATCAAAAAAAACATCAATCAAATGCAATGAAAAGATCATACTTAACTGTATAAATTCTATTAATGCAGAAAACAGCACTGAAATACCTATTCTAACGCTGTTATTACTGTCTATAATAAATGCCATGAGTATTCCCAGAGGAAATGTTAACAATAAATTTCCTATTATTTGATATGGCGTATATTGAAATAAATTTGTTATATCTAAATTTATATAATTTGACAGTGTAACATAATAACTAGCGCCATCTGTAAAAATAGGAAAAAATGCTTTTTCTATAAAGAAATTCAGGTAAATGCCAAAAATTAAGATAAAAAAATAATATTCCTTTTTTCTTTTTTTTAAAATCCCCTTTATAGCAAAAATAGATACATATATTACATTGATCGGTATATAAAACAAATATCCATATGTATACATAATTTACCTCTCATTGATAAACAAAAATTAACATATTGGTGTCCCTTTTCATAGGTTTTGGCGGCTATTTTCCTGTTGGTATTGGCGTTTGCGTTGATATGTGTTCCGTCTATAAACACGACTTCAGGGGAAATATAACCGCTTTTCTGCTATTGTTGATGGGATATTTTCTTATACGATTTCATTTTTGAAAACTTCGATTTGTGCTATTGACAATCCGGTAGCCTGAGCTATGATCTCTGCTGAAATCCCCATTTGAATCAAATTCTTGGCAGTGCTTTCTCGGACCGCCTTTTCTCCCTGTAGCCGTCCGCGCTGTTCACCGCGTAGTTCACCACGTTTCTCACCGCGTAGTTCGCCACGCTTCTCGCCGCGCTGTTCTGCCTCATAGATGCTCTGGTTGTAGTCAAGAATGGCTTTCTCACGGGCTTCGTATTCCAGACGTTTCTGCTCATCTTGGCTGATGATCTGCAACTGGTCATAGGCACTTTTAATATAAGGATCTTTTTCTGCGATCATATTAAATTCCTCCGTTTCTTCGGCATTGATAAATTTAGCCCACAACTCAACACGGCTGCTGTTTTCTTGCAGCTTCGGGGGAAGCTTTGGCAGTTCTATGACGTGGAACTCCATCTTGTCCGTGTACTTGAAGTGGCGTGTGTCCTCTAGGATATGGAAGCAGGAGTAAAAATCGTTCTCATTTTCGAATAGTATGAAGTCGAGAATACTGATGCTTACACATTTCTTAAACACATTATATTTCTGTCCCGGCTTGATCTGGTCTGTGTACATCTTAGCGGCATAGAACAGGGAGCGGTCAGACCATACTTTTAATTCAGAGAGCTGGATTTCGGTGTCAATCTCTGTATCGTCATTCATGAGAATCCTGACATCGAGAATGCCAAGCTTGTCATCAGCATGTGCCTGCCGCAAATATGGATTGAGTATGCGGGTTGATTTGATGTCTGCCGGGTCCAGATGCAGCACAGCAGCCAGAAATCCAGTGCGGGCTTTTTCGTCGTTCATGATTTCCTTGAAGGCGAAATCAATTTTGGGTTTCATTAGAAAATTGTTCATAGGGTCTCCTTGGGGTATATGATCTAAAATGCTTCATGTATTTTGGGCAATCAAAATGTTATTGTATTGAAATCGTTCAGCCTTCGCCTTCCTGTTGCAAGGCGTCCTTTGATTTCTGATCATTCGTGTTGTTGTTAAGGACTGCTGTTGAAACGTATGGTCCAATTTTATCATTTATTATAACACAGTCGGAGGCAAAAAGAAAACCCCTTTACAAGATGGTAACAGTTCAGGCTTCGCCTTTTTATCTATACCGAATTGGCATTTTTGTATAATGTTGGCAGTATAGAAAATATGTGCTTGACAAAAGTGTAAGACTGTAGTAGTCTTTAATTATAGACGACTACAGTCTTATTGCTGTGAGCGTACCTGTTGCTTTGGTAGTATGCATATCGAAACAGAAGTTAGAAGCAATTGATTGGAAGGAGATGGAGGTATAAGAATGGGCGGAGAGAACGATAGGACGAAATTGTTTGATTCTGAATTGAAGGTGATGAATGTCCTCTGGAAAGAGGGTGTTGTACCTGCGAAGCGGGTCGCGGAGGTATTGAATAAAGAACTTGGCTGGAATAAGAACACGACCTATACCTTGATTAAGCGCTGCATGAAAAAGGAGGCCATCGAGCGGAGCGAGCCAAATTTCATGTGCCGTGCGCTGGTTTCGCAGGAGGAAGTGCAGGAGGCAGAGACCAATGAGCTGATTGACAAGGTTTATGACGGTTCTGCTGACAAACTGTTTGCTGCGCTGCTTGGCAGGAAGAAGCTGACAGCCGGACAGATCGAGCGGCTGCGGCAGATTGTCGAGGAGGAAAGTTGAGCGCCGGAACGTATTGATTCCAGAGAGGAGGGGGAAAATGAGTATTTTGCAGATGAGCTTTTCCGGTGCAGTCTTGATTCTGATCGTTCTGGTTCTGCGCGCACTGACAATGAACCGGCTGCCAAAGGATACATTTCTTATTTTGTGGGGAATTGTGTTATTTCGTTTGATTGTGCCGTTTTCAGTGCCGTCGGAACTTAGCGTGTATTCGTGGATTGGGCGGAGCCTTGATCGAACCGTCATAGACACTGGGATTTCGGAGCAGTTACCGAAAAATAATTTGAATCAAGCACCGTTAGAGAACATAGATCGTGCAGACGAAGTGAATCCGAAACTGATTTTAGAAAATGACACACATGTCATAAATTATACAAAAACAGATCCAAGTCAGGCAGTGCAGAGCACAGCTCAGGCTGCTGAAAGTAAAAGTGACGCTCAAAATACTGACAATCATGTCATATTTTCGGCGATGGCAGAAAAGCTGGCTGCATTTATGAATGATACGGTGTCAATACGTCTTGTTATCTGGTGCGTTGGAATGCTTGCCTGCATGACATATTTCACGCAGTCTTATCTGCGCTGCCGATTTGAATTTCAGACGTCAGTCCCTGTAGAAAATCTGGCAGCGCAGCGCTGGCTTACAAAGCACTGCTGCCGTACAATCTCGATCAGACAATCCGACAGGATTTCTACGCCGCTGACCTACGGCATCTGGCGTCCCGTGATATTGATGCCCAAAGATACGGACTGGGAAAACATGCAGCAGCTACAGTATATCTTGGCACATGAGTACATTCATATTTGCCGCTGCGACGCGCTCACAAAGCTGGTCTGCATTTTTGCACTCTGTATCCACTGGTTCAACCCGCTGGTGTGGATCATGTATGTATTTTTTAACCGGGATGTGGAAATTTCCTGCGACGAACATGTTGTGCGCCGCTTTGGGGAGAGCGCAAAATCTGTGTATGCCAAAATGTTAATTCAGATGGAGGAAAAGCGCAGCAATGTTATGACATATTTGCCGCTTGGAAATGGGTTTTTGTTCAAAATAGGAAAGAATGCAATGGAAGAGAGGATTACAGCAATTATGAAAATCAAAAAGAAATCACTGCCCGCAGCGTTGCTGGCAGCAGTATTGGTTCTCGGCGTGACCGCGGTCTTTGCCTCCTCTGCGGCAGGCAAAACGGCTGAACCGAGAAAAGCAGAAGCAAATTTGACAGCGGAGACAACTTTAACAAAAGAAGAATATGAAAAGCTGCAAGCCTTACAATTCCAAGGTTATGAAGAGCTGTGCATTTCTGACTATCAGAAGAGAGTGTGGGCGCTCACTGACACAAAGGAATACAGGGACTTGTTAGAGCACATTTCTCAGAATGAAACACTGTATGCAATTTACGAGGGGAACATTGCGGCTGACAAAAATACGAAAGAGCTGCTTACATTTTACTATAATATTCTTGAGCCGCTCACAGCTAAAAGGTGGCATACCAGAGATTTTAGCGGGGCTGCTGCGACAGATTTTCCGCGTGCATCGGACAATGCCATACTGGAGTATACGGTGACACTTTCGATTCAGGACGCAGACCAATTGACTGTTGATCAATACAATACTGCGCGCCAGTATGTGATGGAGGACTTAAAGCACATTTTTGAAACACGGGAATGGAATCCTGTGGAGCTGCGCGATGAGGAACTTATGCACACAATACTCGATGAGGAGATTGATAGTATCAAATGGAGCTGGGAGAACGAATGGCTTCGGATTACGATTGCCTATCACTATACTCCGCTGGGGGAGCTTCCGATTGACGAGATGGCGGACTGGCAGCAAGAGTCTTTTGATAAGTGGGAGGCCATGCTTGCGCCCTATGTGCCGTTTGGCGTCACCTATCGCTATGATCAGAAGATTGACGAATTTAGGATGTATTTTGAGGGAAAAGAAGTCCGTGCAATTTATGACACAGAGCAATATCAGTTTATTTCTACACATCTTGGAATTGGAGAAGGCATCTACGCCGACGATGCGATCGACCTTTATGCCGAATATGATGACGGGAAAATCACTGGACTGCGCGAAGCTACGCAGGAGGAGATGGCAGAAGCCACAGAGAAACGCTTGGCTGTGACGGACGCATATAAGCGGGGGCAGGAGGAGTATTCTGACCGGCTGCGTGAAGAGCTGCCCGCCACAGAGGAGGACTACCAAAGCCTGTTTACGCTGAAAACGTCCGATTACCGTTCCAAGACCATTGCAGCGTTTAATGAGGAGCTTCTAAACTGGACAAATCACAATTTTGATCGGAAAGAGCGGATTGCCGTTGACAATTTTTATGAAGATTATCGTGTCATATTGACAGAGGAGGAGAAGGCATTTGCGGCAGTCACAGCACATTTTTCAGGTATGGAGAATGCTGCGTATGTCAGAAGTATTCAGAAAAATGAACCCGTGCGTGATGTGGTGGAGACGGTTTCTCTGCGCAGTAAGCAGGAAGTTGACCGAGAAAGCGGCCGTTCTGCGTGGTGCTCGCTGCACTATGCCTTTTCGTATCATATTTCGGATAAGGAAACCGTCCGCGTTGGCGAGCGGGACGACTGCCTTGGCGGAATGATGGACAGCATTCGTGGATACTGGGAATCATCGACAGTTGACCAGCTTGTTTCAATGACAGAGGAGGAGATGCTGGAAACACTTCAAGCAATAGCAGAGAAATACAGCAGCCAAAGGATTCGCATCACACTTCTTGAGGATCAAGTTGCGTTTGAGACGATGGACGAGCGAATGCACGATGAGACAGAAAGAATTGATATTGCTGAACAGGCAGGCTTACAAGATATAGACACGATCACAATCAATGGCAAAGTGTATTATATGATTGCGACGGAGTCACAGCTTCGTTCGATTCGTGAATGCGGACTTGACAAAAACTATATGCAGCAAAATGATATTGAGATTTCAGAGGACGCATGGCTCCCAATTGGGACACCGGATAATCCGTTTACCGGTTCCTATAATGGAAATGGGTTTAAAATAATTGGTTTTGCTGACCGGCATAGCCACACTACACTGTTTGGAAGTGCTGAGGGGGCTGATTTGTATAACATCACGTTTTCCAATAAGAATACAGAAGGTTTTGATCATAAGGATATTGTCTGTGAATATGAGAAAGACTGTCGGATTTATGATATATTTTTTGAAGTGTGAGAAAGCTTGGGGTAAAAGATGGCGGTGACATATCAAAAAAGTATTGATGCTGAGAATGGGAACAGCATTAGATTTTTACTCATAAATTTTGATTATATTGACGGAAATGAATATCTTGTCAAGTTATTCGTCGAAGAATATGGTTTTATTGTACAAGAGAAAATTGACGGTTTGTGGTATCATATAATCCGTGTTAGCTTGGGCAGTACCATATATGAATTGCTGTGGCACGAGGACACCGGAAATGAGATTTATTGTATCGATCAAACTGAAAAAGGGAATGAAATGCTGCAACAGAGGCTGGAAAAGATATTGTGTATTCTCAATAGCCGAATGAATTTTTCATAATACTACTCGAGCCGCTTTTTTAGAAGTATTTTTCAATCGAACTTGTGTGATAAGAGATCATGCGCTACATTGAGATCATCAATGCTGCGACCAACTCGAAAAATATAATAATTGCGTATTATGATGCGCGGGCGTCCAAAGGAAATATGCCGGCAGGCAGATGGACGCCCGGTGCGCGAACATTATCTCGACGGCATCTGAAATCCTGCAAGCGCTCTGTTCAAATAGTCATTAAACGGTTTCATGATTTGGAAAAGTTCTGCTGCTTTTGCGACAAATGCTTCTGCATCGCGCAAGTCCTCGTCCTTGATCGGATATTCCAGATACCAGCTCTTATATTTCAAATATTCTGCCTGAGGGTGTTCTTTCTCATAGCCTGCAGGGACATTTTTTAGAGCGCTTCCCTGTACAGTGAAGTGCTTCTCAAACGCCGGTGCATGTATAAGCTTTTCCCACTCCTTCCCATTTTGGGCGATAAAGTCCCGTATCATGGTGGTTGCATCTTTAAACATGTCTGCGAATAAACCGCCGCCTAAAAAGGACTGGCTGCCGGGCTTTATCATAAGGTAATATCCGACTGGTACAGGCAGTTTTCCCTGAGCGGATATATGGGCGCGAAATGCAGGATTGTAGGGTGATTTGTCATGACTGAAACGGGTGTCTCTGACAATCTTGAAGGTAAGGTCTTTGGGATTGTTGTGGAGGATACTGCTGTCAAACTTTCCAATCTCGAGCATTAACGCCTGCAATAAATTTTCAAATTCAGCATTCGCTTTTTTAAAACCCTCTTTGTTTGCATGATACCACTCGCGGTTATTATTTATGCTCAATGCCGACAAGTAATCTATCATCAATTGTGTATTTATCATTGATTCTCTCCTTTATGCGTTTTGTATGGTGGAAAATTGCGTGGAATCCAAAAATTCTTGTATCAGATGTCTCGTGTGCTCGGGAGACTGGTAGGGCTTGCAGAATGAAAAATCCTGCGATAAATTGTCAATATCCTCCATTGCGTTTTTTACCGCCATCATGGTCTGTATGGGGATTTCTGTGGCTGACACATAGTCTAACTGCAAAGGGTTTAGCCGATGACTCTGTATCGCGTAATTGACTCTGTCCCTGCATTTGCATCTGCCGCTGCCATATTCTCCGCAATACTGCGCCAGAAAATCTGCCATTTTTTTGCGCACACGGCAAAGGCGCTGGCGGTATGCCTCTGGAGTCAGTTCCAAAAGCTCTGCCGCGATGCGGCTGTCAATCTGAAACATTGTACCCAATATAAAAATACATCTGCTCTCCTCATCAAGACATTGCAGCATCACATTGGTGCAGGATAATTTCAGTTCCTCCGCTAAGATATCGGTTTCCACATTCTGAGTTAAATCAGGCACATCGTCAATTTTGGCGTTTTCAATGTCATTTCCATAATACTCGAAATTCAACGGATAGCGCGCAAACATATGCTTTTTATAATTTTTCAGATGATTTGCTGCAATGCGAAATACCCACGTCGTAAAGGAACTGTCGCCTCTAAATGATGACAGATGTGTAATCATTTTGAGCAGAATATCCTGTGTGGCATCCTCCGCGTCTGCAAATGTGCCAAGCATTCGAAGCGACATATTAAATATGATGTCCTGCACACCGGCAATAAGTGTTTCAAGCGCCTTTTTATCACCTGCGGTGGCTTTGGCGACCAAGGCCTGTAGTTCTTCATTGGTTTTATTTTTCATAGATTTTTACCTCCTACTTTATTAGACAACGCAATCTTGGCTGTGTGACATGGAAAATCTAATTTTTTCAAATCCCGATAGAAAGTGCCGTATTTCAGGCAGTTCTTCGCGAAGCAGCCTTTGCAGCGAGTGGAAACTGCCGTAGGCGGTTAGAAGTTCTTCTCACATGAATAACAGGGGTGGGGGATTGCTATGAAGCACTTGGATTTCGTCAGGTACAGATTGAACTGTATAGAATGCCGATCGGGGAGTGGGAATGCATTGAAATGGAGTTGGATATTCAATGCATTCCCAATTCCCATGTGCAGCTTGAAGAAAACGGTGAAACAATAAGACAGGAAGCTGTTTCTCTACTTCGCGGAATCTTTCGTGCACCAGCTTTGGCGGCTGGTTGATCTGGCACAAAGAGACTCCGTAAGGCGGGGGCAGTGAGCGTATTATTGGCTTGCTGTGCTCAGTTTTCGCACAATTTTTAAGTCTAACTGTTTGAGCTGTTCAAAGACCTGCTGTGTCACGGTCTCGATGCTGTCAATTTGCTCCTGCGGCAGTTGTTTCTCTGAAAAAACTTCCATCAGCGCTGCGTGATAGTCTCTTTTGTGTTTTTTGTTCAGGCTGTTCCAGTTCACACCGGAAAAATGTGTGAAGATGGTGCTGTCCACTGTCAATTTGGATTGTAAAATTAAAACGCCGATGACAGGGTAGCCCGCGTAGCCCTGCCAGTAGGTAGCGTTGTCTGTGGAAGAATACGTGTTGTCTTTCCATGCAACTTTGTATGATTTTGCGCCGTCAGACGAGATGACTTTGGCAGAAGTCTCCTCCATGTGTATACGGTTGTCCGCCAGAGCGGAATATGCTTCATATATTTTTTCAATTGGTGGTAATTTTTCCATGAAAATCCTCCATGCCGCCTGTGAGCGGCTCAAATGCGCAGATCTGCAAGTTGTTATAAACAGATGCTTAGGTCTGCTGGTATTGTATTGCGGCGATCTGGCAGTCACGGCAGATTTGGATATAGTGCGTGCCGCAGGTAGTCCACTCTTCGCCAAGCTGTGCCAAGTGCATCATTTTCTTGCCGCATTCTGGACAGACTGCGAAGGAGGCATCATCGACAAATGCCGGTCTGCCGCCGACGGCGCAGCGCTCAAACTCGTCGCAGTAGCTTTTGGGAACCATTTTCTTAGAGAGTACAAAGGGTGTGCGGTCATTTAAGTCCTCATCGTCACAGAAGTATTCTTCGCCATCATCATGGCGCAGAACCGTGCTTTCTCCGTCCTCAACATATTTGCAGAATACGGTACCTGACCACGGAAGGCAGCCTTCGCAGTATTTGATTTTAATTTTCCCATGGAATCCCAGAAAGGACAGGCGTTCATCGCGGCCATCAAGCACCAGCACATTGACATAGCTGGACTCGCAAAACGGACATTTCTCCTCGGCTGTGCCGCCATAGACATTTTCTTCCGGCGCGGCTGTCTCTGACTTTTCCAGCGCATAGCACGCATCGAAGAAAAGCTGTCTTTTTTTGCCGTTCTCAATGCACCAGCCGCCCTCCTCAGCGTAGCGATAGGGGCCAACATATAGCGATTCACGCCACGGCCTAGGTGACTCCTCCCATTTTTGGAAGTATTCTGCGACAGTCTCATCGCCGATCATGGCAAGCGCAACAAGATAGTTGCTGACCAGATTTTTGTCTGGCTCGCCTTTGTCCAACAGGTCAATCAGCTTGTCACGCACATCCGCTGGAGCATCTTGATATAGAATCCGTGGGTACAAGATTCCCGCTTCGTAGGCAGCCCGCGCGATATCCGGGTCGGAGATTCCCTGATTGCGGATTAAATCATCGCAGCACGAACACGAACAGCTGTACTTTTCTTCAATTCGTTCTCCCAGTGTCTTTTTTTCTTGTTCTTCCATTGGGGTATCCTCGCTTTCGTATCATCGTTTTAGACGGCAACTATTGTTTAGAAATTGAGTCTTATTGTCGCAGCGTCTTATATATTCAGTATACTATATTTAGCGGGAGATGGAAATAGATTTTTTGGATGTTTATCCTTTTCTGCGCGCATAGTCACAGGCAAAAATCGTGAACGCCACTATGAGCAGGATAAAAATAGTCAGTATGTCCCAGATTTCCATGAGCGGTTCGGATATCATCGTTGACAGCGCACCATTGATGATAAACTGCAATGGGATCAGCAGCAGGACCGCAGTGCCCCAGACTGCCAGCGCCCTGTTTGGAAATCGCTTGAACAATCCAAATACCAGCCATATGTAGACCATTGCAATCACAGCCATCACTGCCCCGATGGAAAAGACGGAGGAAACATTTACCAGACGACTCAATATATAGAGAAATGGCAGGATAAAAAGGCTCAGTGAGATCAGGCTGCCAGCGATTCCCCGTTTTCCCAAGATAATAACAGGAAATGAGATTACCCATGCGAAAATGATAGAGCTCAAGGGAATCAGCGACCACGTCAGACCGCCCGAAAGAGCGATATCACAGATGACACAGACCACGATCCCTACCATCAAAGTCAATGAGTAAATGAAACAAATCACGACATTTTTGTTGAGATTGTTCTCGTCCCGCTGCTTCAAAGCGAGCAGATTTTCATCTGCCTTGATCTCATAATTTTCCATATGAATTTCCTCCCCGCTTAATAGTTCGTTTACCGTAATCCCCAGAATTTGACTAAGTTCAAGCATGATCGAGGAGTCCGGCATACTGTTTCCCGTCTCCCATTTCGAAACAGCTCTGTCCGTAATGCCAAGCTGTTCTGCAAGCTGTGCCTGTGTCAAATTATTTTTCTTACGGCATGCTGCAATAAATTTTCCAATGTCTTTTTGGTTCATGTTTACCTCCTGAAAAAGTAAAAAATTGTATATTTTTATGTGTTGAATGAAGTCAAAAAATCGTTGATGATGTGTCCCAATTCAGCGGGTGCATCAATATTTACCTCGTGTCCTGCATTGCGAATAATCGAGAGTTTTGCAGTGGGAAGTTGTTCTTTTAATTGCAGGGCAGCAGGCTTGTTTGCCCTGTCACGCGCACCACATAATAGGAGTACAGGACAGGTGATTTTATGCAAATGATGTGTGAAATCTAAGTCAATCATAGACTTGCACAGACGGATAAAAGCTGTTTTTTGAAAGCCCATTTCCTGAAATTTAGCGGCAGGAATGAGATGAAAAATCACATTTTGAAGCTGCAAAAGATGTTTGGGCATCGAGTACTGTGTGCCAATCAGCGAGAGAGAATGCACTGTATTTGGATGGTCAATTGCGAAGTTCAGCGCGAGAATACCGCCCAGTGACAGGCCGCACAAATTGAGTGGATCATCGTATTGTAAGGCATATTTTTCCAAGGAGGAGTACAGCGTTTCATAGGAAGGCGTCTGGTTCATAAGCCAGTCTGGAAGGTTTGGACAGAGGCAGTCAGTGTGGCTTGTCATGACCTGAAGTGTCGGCTTCCAGACGGCGGCAGTTTGTCCTAAACCGTGTAAAAATATTGTTTTCATGCGTATCATTCACCTTTCTGTATCTGTTTTGCAGCGCACTGCCGTATCAGGTATCGTATAAAAAGTTCAGTACATATCTTGATATGAATATATACCAAAATGCTGGAAAAATACACGAACTATTGGTTGAGTGCTGCGATTCAACTGTTGGTTGAGTTCTCTAATCGGGGGGATTACAGGTTCAAAGCCAAAAGGTGTTGTGCCGGTTTTTGCAAAATAATCCTTCGGACAGAAGAAATTAACGTCATGTTATCGCTTTCGTATTTAAATGTCAAGTACAATATGAAGGAGATAAGCACTTGAAGCTCAATCATATAATTGTAATTTCTGAACAATTCCTTAGTATGCGGTTTTAGTGTGTTTTCTTTTTAGGAATATATACTTTGCTCATGGTAAAAACAACATAAAAGTAACCGATAAAAAAGAATAATATACTTATGAAAAACACACCTGCGTCGTGCAGGAGAGCATTGTGCATTGACGGCGGAAAGAGTTTATTCATCTTGTAATTTAGCAGTGGAATGCAGAATAAACCTATCAGTAAAGCCAAAATCATAGGCAGGGTCAGCCGAATTGCAATCTGCTGTATGACGAGCATTTTGAGCTGCCTGTTACTTTTTCCAATCCATCCAAGGAGCTGGTAGTGTCGGGCATTCTGATGAAACTCTATAACCTGCTGTAACGCCAGTATTGAAAAATAAATGACAGTAAACACGATACAGATGCCAAGCTGCGCAGTACCCATCCAGTACTGGGCAGTCTTTTCCATAAGCTGTAAATCTGGCTTTAGCATGAAGCTTCCTGTTATAAAAGAGCACGCAGAGAATAAAAAACACATACAAAAAACAGCATTGACCATCGCCGCTGTCCTGAAATTATAGGTGGCAGCAGCGGTGAGATAGAGCCTGTTTTGCTGATAAATTGAGACAGCGCTTTTACGGCGGTATGCAGACAGCCACCGAAAAATCCACTGGTAAAAGGCAATGATACTGATTGCCAGAGGAATGATGACGATCGCAACAGGATAGATCACATACGCTTGCGGCAAATAGACAATGCCGCACACGCACGCAATCAGACATCCGAAACTGCACAGAAAGACAATGCCCCAGCTTGTGGAAGTATCAGTTGGATTTAATTGCTGACTGTGTCCCTTTTCTTGCATCAGCTCGCGTATTTGCAGCTTGTCCATTCGAATTTTCAGGCGGACGCCACACACAATTTCAATGACGCAAAAGCAGCAGAACGTATCAAAAACGCTTTGGCAGTAAAGGAGTCCATAGGAATATGCGCCGCGCAAGGAGGTACCAATGCAGAAAAGCCCATAACTGACAGTTGTTCCGACGAGAAAGCAGAAACAGCCTATCAGCAGGATTTCAACTAAAAATAAGCCCGTTAAGGTTTTTTTCTGCATACCTAAGAGCAGATTGTTCGCAAACTCTTTTGCCCGCTGCCTGAATATATAGGTGTCGATATATTCGACTAAGACAATCTGAATGACAACGATGAGCAAGGGCAGGGAAATGGTCTGAAAATCAGCAAAGTTTCCCACAACTGCGATGCAGTTTGATAATTCCATAACGCCTAGCAGAATTGTCATTGTCACAGTATATAAAAGATAGGTTGTAAAAGACCGTCTGGCATTACGGAGTGACAGTTTCCAATACATCATGATTTTCTCCTTCAATCCATTCTAATTTTTTTAATATTTGTGCAAAAAATGCCTGCTTGCTTTGACATTCCCGATTCAGTGACGCCTTGAGTTCACCGTCGTTCATAAATAAAATCTTGTCGCAGTAGCTTGCCGCCATGACATCATGTGTGACCATTAGGATTGTTGCGTGATAATCTCTGCATAGCATGGAAAAGGTGTCTAGCAGTTGTCTGGCAGCATGGGAGTCAAGCGCGCCGGTCGGCTCGTCTGCGAGTATAAGGTCTGGATTGACCGCAAGCGCGCGGGCACAGGCGCAGCGCTGCCGCTGTCCTCCTGACACTTCATGCGGAAATTTGTGCAGAACAGTGGTAATACCAAGGGTTTTGGAAATTTCCTGTATTGTCTGCGCAATGTGTTCTTTGGGGAGCGCCTTTATAGTCAGCGCAAGTGCGATATTTTCATAGAGGGTCAGGGTCTCGAGCAGGTTGTACTCCTGAAAGACAAATCCTAAATGCTCGCGGCGGAAATCGGCAGTCTCATTTTCGGGGATTGCCACAATATTCTGACCACCGATGTAAATGGTTCCGCTTGTCGGTTTGTCAATCGTGGTAATTAAGTTCAGCAGTGTGGTTTTTCCACAACCAGATGCGCCCATAATACCGACAAAGCTGCCGTGTGGAATCTGAAAGCTGATATCCTTGACTGCCAAGACGGCGTGTGATTTAGTCTGATAGCGTTTTGAGACATTTTGCACGTCCAAAACTGTTTTGGTGACAATCGACGGTGCTGTTGATATCCGTTTCTCCTGTCCGAGCCAGCTTGCGATGACACTCATTAAGACCTCGTCCGCTTTTTCTTTTAAATTCTGTTCTGAAATGCATTCGCCGGCAAACAGCTCGTTTAGTGTTATTTCTAATAAAGTACATAGCGGCATAAACAAAGATAAGTCTGGCATAGACCGTCCTGTTTCCCATTTCGACACAGCCTTGTCCGTGATGCCAAGTTTTTCTGCCAACTGGCTTTGCGTCCAGCCCTTTGCCTTTCGGCGTTCTGAAATAAAAGCGCCAATTTTGCCTTGATTCATCATGAAATCCTCCTGTCCGTTGTTTACTTCTATAAAAAGTATACCAGAACAGCACAAAAAGGGACACCTACCAGCGGTAGAGATCTGATTTTTTCAGCCCTTTTTGCGCCCATGCCTGCGGAGTATCACAGCAATAGTGGCAGGAAAAAGAAAAATATGCAGCATATGTTGACTTCTCTTATATAGAGTGATATATTTATCTCATAAAGATATAAATATATCACTTTTTAAGGAATTGAGGCGTGCACGAGAATGTCTAAAAACAAGCATTTCCTACAGAGAGATGTAACGTCACGTAACAGTTCAGCCACGGACTTTGCACTGGCTGCAAAGTCCGTGAAATAACATATAGGTAGAGATGCATCAAGCCACCACGAAGTGGTTTTGCATGGCTTGATGCCTGTTAACAGGAAGCCGAAGGCTGAACTGTTACAACGTCACGGCGTGGCAAGAAGGAGGTTTACATGAACAAAAAAGCAAAAATTGTTGGGATGGGAATCATCTGTCTGCTAATGGTGATCGGGGCATCTTTGTACGCGGTGAAATTCAATGATTCCCGGCTCGTTGTTCCGATGGAGCAGCCATACGAATTTACAGTCAAAGACTTGCCGATGCACATTGCGGTCGCATGCATGGTTTTGTATGTGTTTTATCTGTGCTGGCTAGGCTGTCAAAAAGCGAAAAAGGATGCTGCGGCACATGTCACCAGAAGGATCAGTCCGAAACTTGGTATTATGGGATTGCTGGGATTTTTAGGACTGCTGGGATTTTACACATACAACGCCGAGGGACGAGTTGCGCCGTTTCTGTTTTTTATGTTTTTTGGATTCTTTGGATTTTTTTATGAGGGGAAGATGTCAAACACGTTCATGGACGAGCGATACATGGAAAATAAGCGCAGGGCACAACGAAAAGCGCATCGTATCGCGCAGGGCATTGTCTATGTGACGCTGTTTTTGGTGGCAATGGCAGAGGGAAGAATTTTGAAGGCGACGGATACAAAGCTGATCATTCTTGTGATCGCGGTGGCGTGTTCGATCGCGGTCGATATCTTTCTTGGCGAGTATTTGCTGTATCAGTATGACCATGAGGAATAATTTGACAAAAGTGAGGAGTAGGGCGTGCCGGATTTTGAGTGCAGATTAAAGAAATACAGGCAGCTAAAAGAGCTGACACAGGAGGAGCTGGCAGTGATGGTCGGGGTGCGGAGAGAGACGATTATGCGCCTTGAGAAAGCGCAGTACAATCCGTCGTTAAAGCTGGCGGTCGATCTATCGCGGGCAGTGGAAGCACCCATTGAGGAGATTTTTATTTTTCCAAAGTGAGGTGAATATATTTCTTTTATACCTGATAAGGATTTTCATAGTCTGGGAAGAGGTGTGTCTCACTCCATGCCATCATGGTCTGTAGAACAGGAATAAAGCTCTGTCCAAGCGCAGTCAGAGAGTATTCTACTCTCGGTGGGATTTCCTGAAATACCTCACGGTGGAGGAAACCATCGCCCTCTAGCTCTCGAAGCTGTTTGGTGAGCGTGGACTGTGTAATCCCGTCAAGACGGCGCATCAGCTCACCGAACCGCTGGACTTTATAAAAGGATACATACCACAAAATCAAGATTTTCCACTTGCCGCCAATCACAGACTGAAGTTTGCTCATTGGCACACAGCGCGCAATCACATCATTATCACAAAACTTATTTTCTGCCATAGGGCTCACTTGACCTTTCTTCGAGAGTCAATGAACTTTAAATTGTTTATCAAACGCCAGTACCTGATTGCGGTTGCGGTCATCATCATAAATCTCCGATTCATAAAATTTCCCACCCTTTGCGTGAAGCAGGTAATTTGAAATAAGTTCCATTCCCATGAAAGCCGGATTTTCGCAGCTCATGAACTATCCAGTGTTCATACGGGCAGCCAATGCCGCCGCGCGCCACTCTTTCAGGGTAAGCAAATGCTGCTCTTGTCAGCGCTTCAACAAGTTGATAGTCTTTTTCTTGTTCGGTTCGGATGGAAATATTCATGAGGGTACCTATATCCTTTCATGCAAAGCGAAATGGTAGTCAAAATATGGTTGAAATCATTTTTCTAGTATGGTATAGTAAATGTAATGAAAGACATCTGCGCAAACAGATGCCTTTCGCGGAGCCTCACTCCAAAGGTGGAGCTTCCCGAGGTTGGACTTACCTCTCAGTGAGAGGCGCCCATCCTGGTGCTAACAGGGTGGGCATTATTTTTTTGTCTTTTTATCCTTATCGCAAATATGAATGATAAAGGAAAGACACGTAAGAATGAAGCTGCCAAAGGTAAATAACAAAGTTAAAATACCAATGAGAATCGAAATAATTTCAAAAGCCGTCATCAATACGCACCTCCCTTCCTAAGTAATCCGGCGAACCGGTAGTATTGGCTCGGGAGGCTGCCACCCCTGTCATGGGTTCCGTAATGAAAATGGTAGCACAATCTGACGAAAAATACAACGGATTTTTGAATGGGCATTATTTTTTGTCTTTTTATCCTTATCGCAAATATGAATGATAAGGGAAAGACACGTAAGAATGAAGCTGCCAAAGGTAAATAACAAAGTTAAAATACCAATGAGAATCGAAATAATTTCAAAAGCCGTCATCAATACGCACCTCCCTTCCTAAAGTTCTGTGCCAGTGGTGCGGGTAGGGCGGAAAAGGTATTTTTCTTAGAATCAGGGAACCAGCGGCAAAAATTTAACAAATTTGTTCCTTGTATTAAGAAATGTTTTTGGGTATACTAAAGATACATATGAAGAAAGAGGTGAGTTGTATGAGTCCAGCACAGCAGGTTTTGGATTATCGGAAAGAAATAGATGAAAACCAGAGGCAGATACGAGAAATGGTAATGGAAAGCTATCGGGACATTACTGCGGGCAAAGGTCGGGACTGCAACGAATTCTTTGATGAACTGGAGAAAAGGTATACCAATGAAAGAATATAAGGTGATCACCCTGCCGTTGGCAGAGGAGGACATTGCAGACCAGACGGACTACATCGCCTTTGAGCTGAAGTCTCCAGAAACTGCGGTCAATATGGTAAGAGGCTTTCGGAAGATAATAAAAGCCTTTAAGTTAAGCAGCTTGAAGGCTTTTATTATGATGATAATGTATAATGGAACCAACATTTATTTTTACCCCCAATATGGAATTACCAATTGATATATCAATGCAACTGGAACTGATAATCCCAGTTCAATGACAAACTCTTTTGGTTTTCTATACAGGATAATTATGCCAATGAACCATGTAATAAATTCCATAAGATGATACACATAAAATCCTTGTGTGAGCGAAAATGCCTGAGCGAATAATACGCCAATAATTGCACTGGATATAATAATTGCAATAACGCCTTCTCCCTTTGCATACCAACATATATATGCGATAAAAAACGTCGCGAAAGAAATCATTACCCACATCATCATATAAGCTTTTGGCAAGAAGCCTAAGACATAATTACAGTAGAGATAATAGCCTGCCAACATACTGATAAAGAACAAGAAGGTGTTGATTGAAGCCCTCAAAGGCGATTTTGAATATATAGAAATACATGTTGCCAATAAAATCCATATCGCGAATCGGCCAAAATAGTTTCTAAGATCGAGTTGTTGTATCAACAATGGGAATATATTACTTGGTGAGCCATCAATCCATTTCTGTAATACGCCAAGCGCAAATCCAAACAGAATCACGCCTACGGTTACGATCATTTGCATTTTAAAAGAAACGCCTGTTTCGGGTGTTCTAATTTTTTCAAGAAATGACTTCAATTTTTCTACCTCAACTTTGCTTTTTTAATTTCCCCTGAGATAATCTTCCCACAGGGCATGATGAATCCCGATCAATGATGCTGTACATCGTGAAATAATGAGGGAAACAAAATCTATAGACTATTATAACACATAATATACGGGAACTGGTAAACTGGTTGAAATTTTTCAAAAAACAATTTAAAGCACTGCCGTTTCTCATTGACAATAGTATCCAAAAAGCTACTAAGAACAGAAAAAGACAGTACTTGAAAACGCATACGATTCCTTGTAAGGTATGAGAAAAGGAGGGATTGCTTATGCATTATACAGGAACAATATGGAGACCGCCGTATGAAGCGGCGTCTTTGCTCTTGGAGGTCACAGCGGGCTGCACGCACCATCAATGTAAATTCTGTACGCTTTATGCAGATTTGCCGTTTGCATTCAGAATGTCCCCGATGGAGGATATCGCGTCAGATTTAAAAGAAGCACAAGAACTGTACTGCCGTTTTCCCAAACGGAAACCGTCACGTACATTTCTGACAGGTGCAAATCCGTTTGTGCTGGATTACCAAAAGCTGATGGCAATTGCCACACAGATTCATTGCTATTTTCCAGAAATGAGCACCATTGGCTGCTTTGCGCGGGTGACAGATGTGTCACTGAAAACAGACGAAGAACTTGCCGCGCTACACAAAGCCGGATTTGATGGATTGACCATCGGGATTGAGACGGCCGATGATGAGGCACTAGAATTGATGAAAAAAGGATATCAGGCAGCGGATATCTTAACGCAGTGCAGCCGTCTTGACAAGGCGGGAATCGGATATTATTTCTTTTATCTGACAGGTATTTGCGGTGCAGGGCGCGGGGAGGCAGGCGCGCGGGCAACGGCAGCGGTTTGCAATCAGCTTCATCCAAGGATTGTCGGTGCCAATATGCTGACTGTCTATTCGGATTCTTTATTATATGAAGAAATCCAAAAGGGGAATTGGAAGGAGGAGAGCGAGACGGAAAAATATCGTGAAATGCGGACTTTGGTACAACATCTGGAAATTCCAACCGTGTTTGCGGCGCTGGGCGCGTCCAATGCATTTCAGATGTGGTATACATTGCCTGACGACAAGGAACGGCTGCTGGCATTTCTGGACGATGTGATTCGGACGACCAACGAGGAGGAGCTGCGGCGCTACCGAGACAGCGTGCACCATTTATAATATCGTTTCGTCGTGCGCCTGATTTTCGAACGGCACGTTCCATTTCGAACTGATGCGCACAATTTGACAGTTGCCGCCGAAACAGTTCTTTACAAGTTGATATGATACGGCTAAAGCTTTAAGGAGGTGATGCATTTGCATTTTACGGGAAGGACTTGGCGTCCGCACTATGAGGCGGATTCCGTGATCATTCAGGCAACGTCCGGCTGTACCTATAATCAGTGTCGGTTAGTATCAGCCAAATGCACGGCGCGTATTCTGGACAGGCGCAAATCTATTTGCCAATTCGGTGTCGAACTTTTACCCGGTCACTGCGTATCTGCCAAAGGAGCGGTCGTCGGTGCTCGGTGCATTACAGCACGTCATCGACACAGTGAGCGAGGAGGAAATGACAAAATACCGCAGGTCGCTGAAAGCGCTAGGATAGGTGATAATTTTGGGCTTGTCTTTTACAGAAAGGCAGTATATAATTTCTCTATAAGAAAATAGATAATAAAAAGGAAAAGAAACATGAAACTTTGTATTGCAACCGCTCCATGCAGAGTCTGAGGGGACTGCATGGAGGAATCGCACCAAGCGGAAATCCTCAGGCTTTGCTTCTGTTTTTCACATGACAAAAACGAAAAGGAGCAAAGAAATGAAAATTTTGAAGAATGAACTAAGAGACTTTCTGATGCTTTGGAGTACCCAGAGCATCTCCCAGCTTGGCAGCAGTATTACCGCATTTGCGCTGACATTATGGCTATATGAGAGGACGGGATCTTCTCTAAGCACCGCCGCACTCACCATCTGTTCCTATGTGCCGTATGTGCTGATGAGCATTTTTGCGGGCGCACTGACAGACCGGTTTAACAAAAAGAAAACAATGCTGGTCTGCGATGTGTTTGCGGCAGTCTGCACAGTGGTCATATTTGTATTGTTCCGGCTGAACCGTTTGATGGTATGGCACTTATATGTATTGAATGCAGTTTCAGGATTGATGAACACAGTGCAGCAGCCGGCTTCTGAAGTTGCCATGACGGTCATTATCCCTGAAAAATATTATCAGAAAACAAGCGGACTTTGTTCGCTTTCAAGGTCGCTGCTGTCGATCTTAAATCCGCTGATTGCAACGGCGCTGTACGCGCTGGCAGGGCTGAACCTTGTCATTGCGGTCGATCTTGGGAGCTTTGCCATCGCATTTGTGACATTATTGTTTTTTATCAGAATCCCTGAAACAAAGGGTGCAGAAAGCGGAAGCGTCCTAAAGCTTGCAAAGGGAGGGATTCAATTTCTGCGTGAGAATCCCATGATTATGACGCTGATTTTCTTTATGTCCGGTGTAAATTTGGTCGCATCTGCCTTCGATGCAACACTGCCCGGTTATGTACTGCCCAATCCAAAGGGCGGCTCGTCGGTGCTTGGACTGGTTACATCCTGCGCCGGCATTGCCATGATTTTAGGCAGTCTGCTGGTCTCTGTTCTGCCAAAACCAAAGGACAGAGTGCGGGTAATTTATTTGACGATGCTGTTTTCGCTAGGCACCGAAAATTTCCTGCTGGCATTTTCCAGAGAGCCAGTTTTATGGTGTATAGGTCAGCTGATTGGTTGGATACTTGTGCCAGTTATGAGTGCGAATCTGGATGTGATTCTCAGAACAAATATTCCGGTAGATTTGCAGGGGCGTGTGTACGCCTGCCGCAATACATTTCAATTTTTTACGATTCCAATCGGATTGTTTGCCGGCGGCTTTATGGTAGACAGGGTATGCGAACCGTTTATGAGCGCGTATGGTCATCTGCCCATGTTAAACGTATTGTTTGGCGCCGGCAAAGGTTCTGGCGCGGCACTCATGATGTTTCTTCTTGGTGTGAGTGGGAGTCTGATTTGTTTACTTACTGGGAAGAAGCTGAAGAAATATCATTATAATGAAACGTGATTGGTTGAATAGGGGCAGTCTTGCCCCTATTTTATTTTAAGCATATTTCAATGTGAAAAAGATTGAAAAAGTTCCATACAGCATATATAATGAATAATGTTGACAAGTGTTGAATAGATTTGGAGGTAAAAATGAACGAGAATAGTAGTATCACAACTCAAAGAGCAGCCGAGATGTTAGGAGTTAGTGTTTCTTCAATATATAGAATGGAAAAAAATGATATTCTTCATCCAATCAGAACGCCGGGAGGGCAAAGACGCTTTAAGTTGGAGGAATTAGAACAATATAAGATTAATAGCGTAAATATTGTCGCACCGCAAAAACCATACCAGGAAGCGGGCGGACGCGGTTCTTTTGCATCAAAAGGGATAAAACAAAGAGAGTTCACAACAGAACAACAAGGTGAGAAAGAGGCTGACGAAGAGTCTGCTGGACGCAAAGAAGTAGATAGACGAAATACACTAAATGACTTGAACGGGACGGAATGGCTGCCAGAAACAAAAAGTTTTTTTTACCAAAAAGGACTGGGTTCAAAACACCCGCACGCACAAATAGAGAGACAGCATCCAGCACCATACTCGTTTCAAGATATTGTACATTTGATTACGTTTTTTACGAAAAAAGGTATGCATGTGCTGGACCCGTTTGGCGGAGTTGGCTCAACGGCAAAAGCATGTGCACTGGAAAAAAGAGTTTGTACCAGTATTGAGCTTTCAGAAAAATGGCATGACTTGGCAATCCAAAGGCTTAATTATGAGGTTGCGGAGGGAGAGGCAGAAAATCATCATATGATCAATGGCGACACACGCGATGTGTTAAAGTTATTTGAGGATAATATGTTTGATTTTGTTGTGACAAGTCCGCCATATTGGTCGATTTTGAATAAGAAAGCTGATTATAAAGTAAAAAAAGAACGGTTAAGCAACAATCTGGCAACCAATTATTCTGATAATGATGATAATGATTTGGCAAATATTGAGGATTACAAAACTTTTTTAGATGTGTTGTCTGATGATGTACTGATGCAGTGTGCAAGAGTATTGAAACCAAAGAAATATATGTGTTTGGTGGTTTCGGATTTTAGACATAAGTCTGAATACATTAGCTTTCACAGTGATTTAATCCAGCGTTTGAACAAGAGACCGATTCAGGGCAAAATGGGACTGCATTTACAGGGGACGAAGATTCTGTTACAAAATCATAAAAGTTTATTGCCATATGGTTATCCGTTTGCATATGTAGAAAATATTCATCATCAATACGTACTGATTTTCAGAAAGGATGAAATATAGAATGCAGTATAATACAGTGATAAATGGAGACTGTGACCAAATCATGCCAGAGATGATAGAAGAAGGGATAAAAGCAGATCTTATTTTGACAGACCCTCCATATAACTTAAATAAGGACTTTGGAAATGACAGCGACAAATTGGAATTATCAGATTTTTTAAAAGTGACAAAGAGCAGGGTAAACCTGTGTAAACAATTGTTGGAACCTAATGGAAGTTTGTTATGGTTTGGAATACACCATTATATAGGGTTTATACAAACTATAATGTATGAGGCAGGGCTTTATTATAGGCGCATGAATATATGGTATTATGAAAATGGTTTCTCCAGAACAAGCAAGGCGCCACTTGCTCAATACGAACCGTTTTTGTGGTTTTCTAAATCAAAAACAAAGTGGACCTACAATGTTGATGATGTCAGGATTCCATACAAAAGTGAAGAGCGCCTGAAAAATCCAGTGTATTATAAGAATGCAAAAGGAGAGAGGAAGGTGTGGAAACCGAACCCTTTGGGGGCTATGCGGGGGGATATCTGGGCTTTTCCAACTTTAGCCGGCAAAGCATTTGCAAAAGAAAAAACAGCGCATCCTGCACAGAAACCGGAGGCCTTGATTATGGAACTGATAAAGGCATACTGCCCCAAAAATACAGATGGAAAATATGATGCTATGATACTGGATCCATTCTGCGGTTCAGGCACTTTGGGGGTCTGCTGTGAAAAATTGAACAGACAAGGACACAATATTCGATGGGTGGGAATTGAGCTGGAAAAGCGGTGGTGTGATATTGCCGATCAGCGAATCAGAGGATTGGAGGGATAGCGGTGATAAGATTTAGAAATCCGGGAAGTGATTTAGACACCATGATTGCTGTATTGAAACAATTGTATCATGAGCTTCATGAAAAGGATTTTTTTGATAATACAGATATTGCGAAAGTCTTGTCAAAAGCGAATTTGATGGCATCTTCTGGATTTACTGGAGACAAAGCGGTCGCATTGGGGGCAAATACAAATAAAAGCAGGGATAAAACCTACAATAATGCGAAAATGTATGCGGAAATTTTCCGAATATTAGGTTTTTTATCCATTGTAAATGATGCGGCGTCGAATTATAGATTTACTTTTATTGGGGAGCATATGGCAGCCGCAGGAGTTGATGCGAAGCTGCTCATTGAGCAGTGTGTATTAGGTATGAATAACCCGAATCGAATCATGGATGTTTCATACAAAGAATCTGTAAGATTTTTCTCCTGTGTTTTATTGACAATGCTGGAATTAGATGACATACTCTATCGCGATGAGATGATTCTCGGTCCGATGAGTGTAAATGACAATTCGGAAGAAGATTTTACGAATATGATAGACTTTATAAAATCTTTAAGAAAAACAAAGAGTGAGAGAAAGTTATCTACAGAATTGGAGAAGCTTGCAAAATCCCAGACAGATAATAAAAAAGAAGGTATGACAGTAAATTCTGTTCAAAATTGTACTAGATTTCCAATTTCAGTACTCAAATACTGTGGCTGGGTTGAAAACATTCGATGTAATATATATGGAAAAAGCATGGTGTTTATGAAGTTGACCCCATATGGGAAAGAGACTGCAAATAAACTGAAAACATACAAAGACATCAGGCTGGAGGACTATGAAAAACTTTCTAAAAGCCACAGAGAGGCTTTAATCCGTTTGGGAACTTATTCAATGTTAGGCAGGGCAGGATTTGAGACAAATGTCGTTCAGGCAGAAATGGACAAGGACGCAAAAGAAATTGAAAGTATCACAGAAGGGAAAGAGGTATTATTCTCGCCCTACCAGACATTAGATTTCATCACAGTAAACGATGCTTTAAACTTACAGTTGACGCCGTACACTGCTTCTCAAAAAAATCAACAATCGGCAGTATTAAAAACATATGCAAAAAGAATCATCAAGAAAAACGTGGTTGAGCTTGATTATAATACGGCGATAAATCAAAATTTGATGACAGAAGACACAGATAATTTTATAAGAAATGTCATGCAATTGATTCAAAGAGAGAAGAGCACGGAACAGATTGTCAAAATTTTGGTTGAAGAACATCGTGGAGACAACAAAGGCGAATTTTATCCTTTGGTAGAAACTTTGTTTCGGATTATTGGCGTGGACTGCCGCAAGTCAAGAGATGGTGTAAACGGAGAGCGATGGGATGCTATGATTAGAGATGCGCATAAAAGTATACCTATTGAAATCAAATCGCCGGGAGAGGAAGAAAATGTTTCCATAAAGGCGATTCGACAGGCGCTGGAAAACAAAATTGTTTTACTTTCCAGAAAAACATATATTACAGATTGTCAAACATCATCATTTGTCGTTGGATATAAAGCTCCGAATGACAGAGCGGAAGTGGCAGAGTTGATTCAAAATATTAAGGAGACTTACGGTTATAAAATAGCAGTGTTTGATATTGCATCATTATTTCTGATGGCAGTGAATATCATTGTGAACAAAAAAGGAATCAATATAGAAAAATTATATGGATTGGAGGGAATTGTGAATGTCAAAGATATTGACTGCTAAGGAGGTCAGAACAGAAATATACTTATATAATACATTACAGGTAGATGCTGTAAGATTTAATGATAATGGGAACATTCTCATAGCAGACGGCGAAGAAGCTGCGTCCTGCTGTTTAAACTGTGCAAACCCTCGCTGTATGTTTATCAATGAGGAGGCATCACAGTGTACGAAATTTCATGATATCGCAGGCAGTGTAGATCTGCATATGTGTCCAAGCAGAGCAATCAGTGTTGGAGAACGGAGTATCGAGATTGATAAATCAAAGTGTATGGGTTGTGGGCTGTGTGCGCGTGCCTGCCCTGTAGCCGCTATTTCTGTGGTAAACGGAAAGGCAGAGGTACATAAATATTCAAATGAAAAGTGTATTCGCAAACTTCCAGTGACAGAAAAAGCCATAGAAGAACAGGAAAGATTTTTGCTAGAATGTGGACACATCAAAAAACAAGGAATGATTCTACAAGAAAGTGATGCTGTCATGAAAAATATTCATAAGTATGTGCATTTTCTGCATCAGGACAAACAAAATATATTTGTGAGAAATCTGTTTATTTTGTTGGGAAATCACGTGACAATAGCGAGAAAAGGAAATGTATATATGAGGCTGGACGGGTTTTATCAAAATGAGAGTGGATATGGTGTCCTTGAGGTTGAGACGGGCAGTGATACCTTGGATGTCGCAAGGGCGATCTTGGATGATATTGCGGTATTAAATTCAAGGCATGGAATCTCTATGAAAGATAACGATCCGCTGGCAGTATGTCTATATTTGCCCAACAAACGTACAGATTATTGGCAAGTTGTGAAGGATATTAAAGAAGTAACTGGTATAAAGATTCGGACATTGACAATAGGCGCTTTATTGCTTATGCTGTGGAATCATGTTGAACTTCAGGATTTTGGCAGTTTTTATATTGATGTTGAGAATACTTCGATTCGAAAAGAACTGGAAAGAATAATTGGAAGAAAAATTCAGATATCAATAGGAACTGACGGAATATTGGAGAGTCAAAAATAATGTGGATTTATCCCGTCCTAAGTATCGTTTGATATACTTAGGATTTTTTTATGCACATGGGCACAAAAAATGAACCGCAGCAAAAGTTATGGCGAATATAGAGTGAAAGGGCAAGGGAGGTGATAGAAGTGAACGCAGGAGAAATTGAAAAATGTATTGATGCGTTCGGTACAGACATCTACAGATTCTGCCTAAAGCTCTGTGCGGACAAGGCAGACGCGGAGGACTTATATCAACAAACATTTCTAAAGGCGCTAGAGACGGAGTGGACACTTGACTGGGAGAGCAACCCGAAGGCATTGTTTTTCTCTCTGGCACATAATCTTTGGAAAAGCGACAGAAGAAAGCAGGCGCGGCGGAGTACGATTGCTCCTTGCAGCAATATTGATGACGAGATGGAAACGCGGCTGTGTTCCGAGGAAAGTATTGAAGAAAACTACTTTCAAAAGGAACTGATTGCAAAAGTACGTCAAATCGTGCAAGCGCTCCCTGAAAAGTTTCGCGTCCCGCTGATATTATTTTACCTTTCCGATTGTTCCATAGAGCAGATTGCGGTGATCATAAAAAAGCCGCCGGGAACCGTGAAAAGCCGATTGTTCAAGGGAAGAAGCTTAATTAAAAAAAGATTGGAGGATGCTGGTTATGAGAGATAATCAATCAAACATAGTAATAGAAGAAGTGATTCAGGCTTCTATGAAAATGACAGATGTTCCAGACCCGGAACTGAATCAGAAACTCAAAGCGGCGCTGTACCAGCAAGAAGCCGTTCTGCAAAAACAACCTGCCACACATAAAGTATCCATTTGGTATTTGCCGATGATTTTGAACCTGATCACATTTTCTTTGCTGGGGGTCTGTGCGTTGAGCGTCATTGAAAATATTTATTTGTCTTATATGACCGCCGGTGTCTGCTTTTATGTTGGTTTGGCTGGGGTATTGCTTACACTCGTGGGCGTAAAAAGAGCAAACATCAAAGAGGAACTCGCTATTCGTATTGAGAAAAGAGGTGTATTGGCATGAAAAACACAGACAATAACAAGCTTTTGTTTTATATCGGGATTCCCGTTATCTTCCTGTTGATAATTTTGCGGTTTGGCATAGCTTATATAAGAAGCGATGGCTTTAATGGTCTTTCCTTAATCCTTCCGATTCAGCTTCTTTGCGTTATCATTTTTGCATTTTGTTCCTCTGTTTTTTTTGCAGCGTGGGTCTATCAGGATTGTAAAAAGCGGGGAGACGACGCGGTACTATGGTCGATAGTGGTTTTTTTGGTGACGCCCTTTATTGGATTGTTGGTTTACTTTCTGCACCGCTCAGAAATAAAAACGATATGTCCGGCTTGCGGCCATCGTATTTCAGTAAGGGCTAACTATTGTGAAGAATGTGGAACACAAATGAAAAAGGAGGAAAATATGAATATGGAAAAACAAGGAACACATCACATGGAATTGATTGTTGCAAATGTAGTGAGTATAGTACTCATGATCGTATGTCTGATAGGCGCTGTCATGAAAATAGCCAGTGGAAGTGGTATCAACACAGATGCCGCCTCGCGTGATCGGGTTTGGAATACAGGCATCATTCGCATGAATTATAGTTCTTCTCGGGACAATGTCTGGAAACTGGACTTTAGAAGTGCCAGTGACGGATTCGTAAAAGAACAGACTATGACGATTGACGACGCAGACACGCAAATGCTTTACGCAGATATTTCGTGCGGTACAGTGCCGGAGGGCGCTACGCTTGTCTTGTGGCTGGTGCAGGGAGATACCGCCCAATCTGTCGATGTAACAAATCTTTCCGAACCGCTGGAATACGCGCTGAATGAATTTGAGAATGGAAAAATTCGGATTAGGCTGCAAATCAATGGTGTGGAAAATACGGTTTCGGAAATTTGTATTCAATAACTGGCAAACAGTTGAAAGTTTTTCCCATTATGGTATTATTCAGCGTAGCCGCACAGTCCGCTAAAAATTGGCGAGCTGGGCTATATTATTGGTGAAAAATACCAAAAGCAGGGTTATGCATTCGAGGCGGCCAAATGTATCCTACAGGAGTACCTGATAAACCGCGGTTTTTATCTCCTTGAGGCGAAGTGCAATGAGACAAACCGCGCATCGTTAAAAGTGCTCGAAAAATTAGGCTTCCGCATTGAGGCAGCACTAAACGCCGCGTAGTACGAAAAAAGCAGAAATTCAATTTGTAATAATACTCATAGAACTTATATTCGAAAACTCTCTAAATGTTGCATTTAGACGAAAAAGCAGCAAATAAATGTACATTATCACTAAAATTTCACAAAAATGCACACGAAATGCATTAAAAAGCCATTCATAAGTAATATGAAGTTATTGAATCTTTACAGTTTTCGTGACGAATCCATGGAAAAGTTTATGCATAAAAAAACCAATAAAAGTTGTGTTTTTTCTGTGATTCTGGTAGAATTACATCATGGGACTGGCACTGGAAACATCTATCATATCTGTATGATTCATCCATCTTCCGAAAGCAGAGGGCTTTTGGGAGTCTTTCTGCGTGTCAGTACAACATGTTAACGGACATGGGCCATATTGCATGTCCATCTAAAAATCCAATAAGGAGGGTTATGGAAATGTTTAAACGAAAATTGTTTAAGCGTGCCCTGCCTGTCATATTGAGCGTTGCAATGATATTCCAGTCAATGCCTGCAACCGCTCTGGCAGCAGAGAACGAAATGACAGAAGTAGTTGAAACAACTGTAGAAGATTCTGGTTCGGAATCGGATGCGGGTGACGAAGCAAAAGAGCCTGCAAATGAAGAGCCAGAAGCGCCTGCTGCGGAACAGCCGGAGGCAAGTGCGCCTGCGGAGGAGACAAAGCAGGAGGAGGCGGATACGCCTGCCACGACTACAGTGCCGGAGGAAGTGAGTGCTTCTACAGAGGAACCAAAACAGGAAGAGACAAGTGCGCCTGTTGAGAGTACGACGCAGGAGGAGACGAGTGCGCCTGTTGAGACAACGGCACCGGAGACAACAACTGCTGAGGAGGAAGCCACAGATGAGGAGTTACAGCAGGCTGAGGCGGACGAGGTAGCTGCGGCAAAGATCATTGTAGATGAGACGCAGTTAGAGAATAATCTGATTGATGACCTCGAGTATGAAGATGGTGTGGTTTCTGGAAGTTATAATCCAGATGCGAAAAGATTTGATAATTTTGTCAACAATACATTAAAAAATGTTAACAACTCAGTAATATCTATTAGAGTTGGTGACAAGACTGATGATGAACTGAGTAAGAACCTCAAAGACAAGTTGTCATTCCAGTGGAATAAGGTAGAGAAGCAGGAAGGTGCGGAGGATAAGCTCACAGAATTGCCAGCTGGCGAGACACCAAAGGACGCAGGTACATACAGGCTGGTTCTGTCCTTAGACGCAGTAGATGGTGTTTGCGGTAAAGCAGAAAATGTAGGTATTGACTTTGAGATCAAGCAGGCAGTCTTAAAGGCAGCCGCAGATGAAAAGCCAGAAATCGGAACTAAGCTTGCAGATTTCGTAAATAGCGTTAAGGAAAATTTTACCCTTTCTGAAATTGATAACAATAATACAAAGATTGTTAAAGATGTTTTTGTCAAAGATGCCGCTGTTTCAATTAAGGATGCTATTACAGGGGCTGATATTGAGATTACAGATGCCGCAGTATTTGAGAAAGTCAGGGACTATAGTTATACATTAACAATTACTCTGAACGATGACTACGCAAAGAATTATGTAGTAGAGGACTTTGGCAATATTGTTATTGAAGTACAGGGTGATGTTCCAACAAAGATGGAAATTACCCCTTTAAAGAACATTGAGTATACTTATAGTGGTAAGGCGATAGAATTTCCAGTTGCAGGGACGGATTATGCCGTTAAGGTGACTTATAAAGATGAAGAGACAGAAGAAGATGTAGCGATTGAAAATCCTGTCATCACACCTTCTTGGCTGGATGCAGATGGAAAGGAGCTTGAAGAAGCGCCAGTTGATGCAGGCAGTTATCAGGTACTTCTTACGTATTCCGACACGACAGGAAGATATGCAGTATGTGAGAAAGCTATTGCAATAAGAATTAATCCTGTATCCATTTATCTTCAGCATTCGCTTTCCAAGACAGAGTATGCAGACCAGACCAAGGAAGCAGATGTTCTGAAAAATGTGAAATACGAGGCAAAGAAGCAGGCTGATGATACGGCTGTTGCCTTGAACGATACCTTCTGGGGTGTCTCCTATAATAACGAACAGAAAACACAGCCCTATGAGCCTATATTTGAGGTACAGGTGGCAAAGCTGAGTCTGAAGGATGGCAAACCTGAAAAGGATGAGGCTGGAAATCCTGTCTATGGCGCATGGAGTGATAACAGTGGCAAAGCGCTGGACGGCAGTAAGCTTGATGGTGTAAACCAATACAAATACAGAGTGGTATTCTCTGGTAAAAAGGGTGTGCGTTGGTCAGGCGGCACGTTGGCGGATAAGGTTGACATTAATGATCGGGGCACGAACAGTGCAGAGAATAACTACAGTGTCGATGTCTCAGAAAAGCTCAGAGGAGAAAAAGCAGTGGACATCACAGTTGCCGAAGCAGCAACTGTTACCATTGACGTATCTGCTTATGAAGGCAAGACTGAGAAAATATACGACGGAAAACCTTTTGAGGGATATGAGACCAGAAGTGGTTATAAAAAGGCGAAGGTTCCTTCGGGCGAGCTGACTTATGAGTGGTATGAGAGTATAGAAACAAAGACAACTCTCGATAGCGAAGGAAAAGAGCAGATTGAGTATGTATGGTCAGATGAGCCTGTTTATGATTGGAATATAACATATCCTGAACCATATGGGACAGAGACCACATTCTCACCTGTAAATGCAGGCGTGTATAAGCTGTTAATCTCTTATAATGACCCTACAGGTGCGAATACAGCCAGAGATGCAGAGGTAATCCATATTATCCATAGACAAAAGGTGAAGGCTGAAATCGCTACAGGTACAGAGGCGCAGGAGTTTGTGACTTACAGCGGCGTAACGGTATCTGATTTTAAGGCTAAAATAGAAGAGACACTTGTTAAGGCAGTAAAACCGGCAAAAGAAAATAACCTGAGCGAACTCGGAGAAGCGCTTGCATGGGAATATGGCGAGGATAAGGATTATAGCTTAGAGTGGTTCATCCAGCGGAAAGACAATCTCACAGAAGGTAAGTGGATTGATGTCAAGGACAATGAAGAATTTTACGAGGGTGACGAGTATGCACTGAGCGTTGGCGTTAAGATCAATCCCAGCACCAAAAAGCCTGACAATCTCTATGATGACAATTATCAGAGCTATGACAGAACAGCAGATGGCGTGGAGTATTACAAGAGTAATGTGATTCCTATTAAGGTAGAAAAAATGGGAACAACACCCATCAATATTGTGATTGATAATACCAAGATTACACAGACAACAAGACCTTATAATGGGGAAGCTTTAGCAATACCAACAGATGCAGTAGCTGTATATGATGATAAGACAGGTGCTTTGGTGACAGACATACAGTTAACTTATGTCTGGAAAAATAAAAAAGGGACAGAGTTTGATAATGCAGTTAACGCAGATGTTTATGAGTTATATGTTGGCTTTGAGGGTAATGCGAACTATGCACCATTCGACCCAATTCCGGTTGGGACACAATTTGAGATTACTAAGCTCGAGATTGGATTTCAACCAGTTATAAATAGTCAGATTAATGCGGGCTATTCAGCAATTGAGGAAAATGTTGCAAATTCGATGAAACTTGTGCCAATAGATGAGATCCCAGAATCAGAAATAGGGGATTTTACAATTCCATATTGGATTAATGAAGCTGGTGAGGTGCAATCCGGTTATAAAGCGATAAAAGACTTTAGTATAACAGTAAAGACTGCTGATGGAAAATCAGTACCTGATGGTGTGTTAAAAAGCAATACATCATATTATGCCGAGGTATCTTCTGTAGAATTGAGAAGTCCATATGCGCAGAATTATAAACCTGTATACCTGAAAACAGACTTTACAGCAGAGAGAGTTGCCGGGTCTGTAAGAAAAGCAGGATATGGGGATAATGTTCCAGCGACATCTCTGAAAGATACAGTCGATGGTTTGAGCCATACGATTATGCCCAGAGAAGGGGTTGCATATACTTCAAAGGCGATAACGACAGAGGATGGTAAAACATTAAGTGGCAATTTCTTTGTATTTGAGATTCAGGCACCTCTCGAGTTTTATCAGAATGGCTCATCAAAGAGTCAGTATGTTGGTGAATCTCCTGTATTTGAAAACAGCTTAAAGGATGCAAAGGGATATTACTTGTCCTATACCAATGGCAAGATTATAGTTGCATTTGAAGTTACAGAGGAGACCAAGACAAAACAGCAATCTTTCCAAGTACGCTGGGAGGACGGTTTTGTCGAGGAGTATACAGTTGACTTTACCAATGCAGTATTAGAAGCAGATTTGAGAAAAGCAGTTGCGCCAAAATCAATTGCATTCAATAATCCTGCGAAAAAGATGGTGATTGGTGAGAAGCAGCAGCTGGATGTAAAGGTAACAAAGAAGCAGTTAGATGATATTATCTGCCTGAGATATGAGACAGATAATGAAGACGTTCTCAGTGTGTCAGATTCAGGTGCAGTAGTTGCAATTCAGGCAGGTTCTGCGAATGTCAAGGCAATTCCATGCTATTTAGATAATGATGGCAAGAAGGTTGATATTACAGGAGCAAAGGCGGCTACAGCAAAAATTACAGTAGTAGATGTGACAGCGCCTAAGATTAAAGGTGTTGCAGTGCGTGATACATGGGCAACAGTGACATATCCGGCACTGACAGATGGATATCGCAGAGAAATCTATGTAGTAGAAGCAGCATCAAAGGTGACAGCAGACCAGATCGAGAGCCAGATCTCCAATATAGTAAATGGTGACTGGAGGAGTGCAGGCTTTGCATGTGCGCCTATTTATACAGCATCAGAAAATATTGACAGCAAAAATATTGCGGGTGTGGACATACTTGGTTTGAAAGCAAACACAGCTTATGTAGTTTATGTCAGAAATGTGAGTGGTGTGAGGACACTGTCAAACGGAAAGACTGTTGCATTGTCCTATAAAGGCGCAGTAAAGAACTTTAAGACTACACTTGCAGAAGTACAGGATTTAGCAATTGAATTTGAGGAAAAATATGAGGATGCATATGAATATAATGTTTGGAGAGCATCCCTTTCTGAGAAAAAAATACCTACAGTAACAAATGGATGTTTTCCTGAAAGTGCAACAAATCCGTCAGCAAATTCAGGTGATCTTATTTGGCATGTACTTCCATTTGCAAAAGGCTCTGAACAGGCTCAGTACTGTGCACAACCTAAGCTTAGCTATTATGTGACAGAGAGTGACTATTATACAACCGAGCCAACAGGTCTGTACACATTAAAAATTGGTGAGAACTATTACCAGCCGACAAAGCTTGCCAAAGTTGATAAGAAGGGTACTGTTACTTTAAGCGGAGTTGGTACTGTGTACGTTTGGGTATATGATGCTGTAACAGGTGCATATGATTATGCCAAACTTTATATAACAGCAGAACCTACGAAGTTTACGCTTGCTAAGAATGCAAAGGTTAAAGTAGGGTCCAGCATTCGTCTTGGGGATTATGCTACATATTATGATGAGGCAAACAAGAAAGTTCCCGGGGATGTCAAAGCAACATTAGTGATAGAGGATATTTCTGGTGATAAAGATAGCTTTGTGCTCTCGACAGCTGGTATTGACTATGATCCAGTTTTGGATGTTAATTATTATGACACGTATATTACAGCAAAAGAAGCAAACAAGAAGATTACGCTGAAAGTGAAAGCAACTCTTCTGGGAACCAGAGCAGCAGCATCGACAGAAGCAAGCATTACTATTACATCTAGTGCGATTGACAGTGTGAAAAACTTGAAGGTATCAGATATCGTGGATCGTTTTGCAACGTATTCATTTACATATCCTGCAAGTGCATTGAGATTGTGGGATAGAGGATATTATGATGAGGATGGTGATCTTTGGATAAGTGACACCTCTGATACTGAATCTGTAGCACAGTTGTACTTCAGAGTACAGGTACTTGATGCTGCAAAGAAAGTGGTATCTGACACATATATTAATCCATATATTGCCTATGAAAATAGTGTACGCGAGTATAATGCTAAGACAAAGACGTATACCTTTAAAGGACAACTGAAAGATCTGAACCGCAAATCAAGCTATACAATGTCTGTAACAGCGGTATATCTTGGTCAAACGCAGGATCAGACATCTAAGCCAGTGAGCAAGGGCTTTAAGACAACAGATATTCCGGCGGCATATCCGTATGAGTATGGTGGAAGTTTCCCTGCGCTTACGGACAAGGAGTATAAGACAGCAGATGGCGGTATTGAAATTGGTGTTGGAAATGGCAATACGATACTTCGCGAATATCCGGCACTGACATCAAATAATACATACACTTTGATAGCTAATCCTCAGAATCCAGAGGCAAAGAACAGGCTTACGGATACACTTACATGGAAGAGCACGAATACAAAGGTAGCTACTGTCAAGGCAAATGCGGGAAGCTATACGGCGACATTAAAGGCTTTGAGAAAGGGTACAACCCAGATTGAAGTGACATCTAAGGTTACAAAACGGATTATTGCAAGATGGACAGTATACGTCAATGCAACAGGCGAAGCAACGTATTACTATGGAGATTGGGAGCCAGACGAGGATATAAATATTGCTAATGGCATAGAATATGGCGACTTGGAGCTTCTGTCAATTGATAATCAAGTACAGGCAACGCTTGCATCTGGTGAAGGTAAGATTGCGAAGTTTGTAGCACCTGCGTATGGGGAGTATACCATTCGGTCTTCTGGTTTGGCTATGATGGTATATGCATATAATCAGAGTAATGAAAAATGGGAATCGCTTCCTCTTCGATCAACATGGACAGATGAACTTCATGAGAATGAAGTACGCTATGTTGTAGTGAAGAATTTAGGAAGTGAGAAGCCCGCTAAGATAAAAATCTGGGCGGAAGGAACTACGTACAGCACATTGACGATGGACGGCTTCAAAAAGACAGACAGCAAAGAGATGACGATGGCATTTACAGCACCGGAAGACAATGTGTATACATTTACGAGAGATAATAAAACAACGATTACAACGCTAAGCCTTAAAGCAAATGAAACGGGTAAAGTTCAACTTCCTTCTGGTATTTATGAAGTATCAGTATCGAAGAGAGAACCGGTTGCTATTGACTTGTCAGGCAAGGAAAAAGAGACAATAGGAGCAGGTGCAACGAAGTGGTATGTATTTGAGGCGCCATCTGCACAGGAATATACCTTTGCGGCTACAAATGGAACATTAAAAGTATACAGCGCAATTGATGAAGAGAAGGAAGAGAATAATAAGACTCTATTCCTTGAGGCAGGTGAGAAAGTTTACATCTCTGTGAAAAACGGTAGTGTAAAAGATATCACATCAGACATTACCATTAAACCGGCTGCACAGATTCTTAATGTGACAGACGATACAAAGCCAGCAACTGTCAAAGTGGAAAACATGGAGGCAAACAAGCCTTATTATGTACAGCTGATCATTCCGAAGGATGGTTTATACAGGATTAAAACCACTGGAAGTGTTGCTGAGGCAGCAGCGAAAGCAGAACCCGGACTTGAAGTAAGGATTGCTACATCTACAACTGTTTCAGGAGAGTGGATAGGTACATTTTGTGAACGTAAGTTTAATAAGGGTGATATTCTGTTTGTATCAATCTCATCGGATACAGCAAACACTACAGCAGAGTTGACAGTGACATACGTTGATCCTGTATCGCTTCCGGTAGAAAAGGTTTCTGTAGGGTCAGACTATAGCTACTTTAAGTATACAGCTAAGACAGACGGTGTGTATGTTGTCAAAGCTGAAAATGCGGATGTTAGCATGGAAATGTCAGATAACGAGCCTTCTCAAAATCAATCTTGGAGAGATTTGGGAGATTCAATCTCTGTGACGGCTGGTGATACAAAATATTTTCGTGCACGATCTGTAAAGAATGAGGCAGTTGAGACAAAGATCACAGCAGCGAAGATTGAGGCAGAAGAATTTACTGACAAGAAAGAGGTAAAGCTTGCTAAAGATGAGACAAAATGGCTTCATTTTACAGCAACCGAAGATACTTTGTATAGCTTTACACGGACTATAAAGCAGACAGTTGAAGGAACAGGAAGCGTAAATGTATTTATAGGAGATACTTTAGAGAGTTTTACTTATATTGGAACGAATGTAGCACCAAATCAAAATCCTTATAAAGCAGGCAAGGGATTTTATCTGAAGCTTACAGCAAATGATGGCGAGGTTACATATACTATTGAAGCTCGTCCTGTAAAGCCTGAAAATGTTACAAACAGTGAATTTACGCTTGGAAAGAGCGAAGAAAAGTGGTTTAAGTTCACTGCTCCGGTAACAGCTAAGTATAGCGTAAAACTCACAGGAGATACGAATGTATTTGTTGGCCAGCATGATATAACAAATGGTTCCCTTATAAAGTTCATAGGTTCCATGGGTGAGATTACTCTTGATGCAGGTAAGACTGCATATTTCAAGGTAACAAATCAAAATACAGATGCAGAGAAAAAAGTAACTTTAGCAATTGAACAGGTAACATTTACAGCACTTGATGTGAATGAAGGCGGCAAAAACAGCGATAAAGCTACATTGACAGCAGGTGATTCTGTATGGTACAGCTTTACCGCACCAAAGGGTGGCAGATATAGTTTCAATGTTGCCACAGCAGATAATGCATATGCAAACTTGGCATATTATACTGAAAAGTATGAGTCAAAGACAGGTGTTGGCAACCCAGAGAATGCAGTACTGCTGAAAGCAAAAGAGACAGTACTGGTCAAAGTGACATTACAGAGTGCAAATGCAGAGACAAATACAGCTGAAGTGACAACGTCTGTAAAAGCAATTGACCCGAAAGACATTACTGCGGCAGCAACTGATAAGCCTACTGAGGAAACCGTAACAGATGTTGCAAATGGCAGCTACAATTGGTATAAGCTCCAAGGAGAAGGTACTTATACTGTAACGATTAGCGATGTGACAGAAGGCGGTTCTTATGAGGCGAAGTATGTCAAGAATACAAGTACATATTTCGAAACAATATATGGAAACTCCATAACATTTAGCTTGGGCAAGGATGATGTGTATACCATTGCCATTAAAGCAACAGGTCTTGATAAACTTGGCTATAAGGTGAAGGTAGAGAAGAGAGATGTAAAAGAACTGTCACTTGGAGAGGCAGGAGCTATTTCAGCTTCTTTAAAGAATACAGAGACATTGCATGTAAGCTTTAAAATCCCTGAAAATGGCAGATATGCAGTGCGTCTGGAAGGACTTGACGAAAAGACATCCGCTACAATATCTTCACCTATATATGGGATTAACAATAACAATTATTTTACGTTCTATGGACGTAAAGGTAATACTGTTACAATGCAAATCCGGGTAAACTCGGTTGAAAGTGTAAGCTTTAAAGTAGTGGCAGAAGCAGTAACAACAACAGACATCAGTGTATCTGGTTCTGCGACGATAGACATATCAAAGACTCCCGCAGGATACATGAGCTGGTATGCTTATACTGCAAGCGAGTCTGGAAAGCATATTGTAAAAGTATCAGATGTAGACGCTATAGTGTATTGGTATGGAACTGATGATGCGTTGAATAACGGTTCTGTAATTTCCGAAAAAGAGAAGAACCTGAGCAAAGGTGAGACCTATTACTGTGCTGTATATTACTCAAGAAAACCGGATGCAAATGTAGAGTTTTCAATTGCACCAGTAACAGTCAATACCATACCAGAAATAAAGGAAGGTGAAACATCTGCAAGTCTGACTGTGGAGACTGCAAAGGTAGCACCGAACGAGAAATACTATTATTCATTCACAGCACTGGAGGACGGAAGATATACTTTCAGCTTTGAGACAGAGAGTGCATATTCATTTTTTACATATAAATATTGGAATAACAATATTAATAATGGATATGATAATTACTATGATACAAAAACTTTTGAAATTCCAGTTGCTAAAGCACAGACTGTAACTTTTTCAACCTCTTATGCGGGTATGTCAGATAAAGACTATACCATTAAAGTAGAGAAGATTGTTCCTACAGCCTTGGCGGAAGCTGGAAAAGATGAGTCGATAACGATTGCACCTGATAGTTTGAAGTATATATCAGTAACAACAGACAATACATCTGAAGTTACAGTTAGAATTTCTCCTGTTGAGTCTGAGGACGGTAGCCTTACATCCGTAAATTATGAAATATATAATAATATACAGGATAAATATTATTCTACTTCTGGTACTGCAAGCAGTGATAATGCAAGGACATATACTTGGACAATTCCGGCAGGTGAGACAAGGTTTGTCAAATTGATCAATACGTCATCTGTAGAAATAAAAGTCAATATGCAGTATACGACAGGTGAAGAACTTACAGCTGTAAATTTGAATGAGAATAAAGTAGATGTGAAGGCAGGAAGCAAAAAGGTAGTTTACTTCACTTCCACAGAGGATGCTGTTTACAAGTTTACGCATTCTGGCAACGCTCAGTATATCAACTTTAAGTTAAATAATTATATTTATGATGGGTGGTATACAAATAATAGTTGTTCCAATGTGTATATAGGTAAAGGAGATACAGTATTTTTCACTTTAGAGGCTGGATCAAGTGATATATCTGATACAGTGACTATTATTGAGACGAATCAAGTAAACGCCTTAGAACTTGGAAATCAAGCAATGCTTACTGTAAATGATACTGATTATGCGTATATAAAAGTAAGTGCAGAGAAAACAGGAAGTTATTTGCTTTCATTAGATAATTACGCTACTCTCTACAGAATGTCTGGAAATGGCTTGGATTGGGAGTATATCGGCAATGATACTAAGATTGTAATGCAGATTGAGGCGGGTGATACTTCAGTATATCGGCTCTATAGCTACAACCAAAGCAGTATTACAGCGACACTTTCATATATGGGAAGTGATGTGGTATTACCGCTTTATGATGAACTCGATCTTACGGTTAACAAAGGTGAATACAAATATATAGATTTGAGGGCATTGATAGAAGATGATGAATACAATGATCTCTATAATCTGTATGTAAGTGCTGACAAGAATGTTAATGTTCAGTATTTGAGGGCATTTAGTGCGGAACCGGAAAATGTAGGTGCTGGTAAAGATACCCATTTTATGAAGAGATTAGATTCAAGATCATTCATTAAAATAACAGGTACAGCTGATAATACTACAGTAAAGGTTAGTGCTAATGGTGTTGAGGAACAAATTGATTGGTATGAAGGGGGAATTGATGCTTACCTTCAACCTGATGTTAGTTATAATTCTTACATATTATGTAGTATGAGTGCATATTATTATTTTACCTTTGAATATGCAAGCCGAATAGAGATAATTGACAGTAAGGGAAATGTACTAAAAAATATCCCACATGATCAGCAGGGTATGGCATCCGCGGAGCGACTGAATGGTGATGATTACTATATAATTCGTGTTTACAATGAATCAAAAGTGGATGCAAATGACTGGATTGGAGTACATAGCTATAATCAAACAACAATCTCTAATGTACCATTTAATACATGGGTAAATGGCTGGTTAGATCAATACTATATTGATTTTACAGCACCGAGTGATGGAACATATGCATTTGGCGTTAGGGGTGAGGAGTCATATGCTTATGCGAGTTTATATGATGCTGAAGGCAATATCCTTGTTCTTGATGTATATAATGGAATAATTCAATGGGATTTGAAAGAAGGAGATCAGGTTCGACTGATGACATGGCCCGAGGATCATGAAAGTGGCGGTTATCAGGTAAGTATTAATAAAATTGATATTACAGAAGCCAAACAAGTACCGTTTAAACAACAAGTATATGCATCAGCGGGAGATTTAATGTGGTTTGAGTTTACAGCACCAGAAGCTGGAACATATGTATTTTATTCTTCATATTACAGTGATAATGAGCAGTTAGATACCAGAGCTTGGTTATATGATGAACAAGGCAACATGCTTGCAGAAGATGATGATGGACAGGGAGACTCAAATTTTATTATTACTAAGTCTTTACTTAAAGGTGAGCAGGTTCGACTCATGACGAGATTGTATGATACGAGCTTGAGTGGGAATTATTATGTTCATATTGAAAAGCAAAAATAATACAGAAATACAAATATAGTTCTTTGAGATGCTCCTGTATACAAGAGTACCATCATACTGATATTTAGTATGGTGGTACTTTTTGGTATGTAGGGGTTACTGTTCGGTAAACGTAAACGGTAAAAAATGAGTACCGTGCATGACAAAAGTAAACGGTAAAAAGTAAACGGTAAAAAATGAGTACCGTGCATGACAAAAGATATTCCGATATAATGGCCTTGAGAATGATTTATTGTTTTCAAGGCCATTTGCAGTTGCTATGACAGTTGTGAAAACAAATGCTAGTTTTTACAGATGGTATATATGACTATGAAAACTAACGCCAGTTTTCACAGTTCATACGCATGGCTTTGAAAACTTTTACCAGTTTTGAAAGCGAGGTGTATACTGGTGTCAGATTTAAAACATGAAGTAACTGCACAACGATGGGCTGCCCTGATCAAAGAACGCATGGACAGCGGCATGACCATTAAGGAATGGTGTCAGGAAAGAAATATCAAAGAGTCTCAGTATTACTACTGGCTGAGAACTCTCCGCCGTGATGAAGCTGATGCGGCGGAACAGGACTCAGAAGCTGCGCCTTTCGTGGAGCTTCCGGTTATCTGCCGCGAACAGGAATTCCAGCTGGGCAAGCCAGCAGGCATTATCCGCAAAGGGAATGTCTGTATAGAAATAACGGAATCCGCTTCTGCAGGCTTTATCGCAAAAATCATGGAGGCCGCAGCCCGTGCTTGGTGAAGTGAATTTATACAGCCGCATTTACCTGGCATACGGCTATACGGATCTCCGCTTTGGGATAGACGGCCTGGCGCGGGTCATACAGGATCATTTTGAGCTTAATCCATTCCAGAAAGGAACTCTTTTTCTGTTCTGCGGAAGGCGCACTGACCGGATCAAGGGGCTTTTGTGGGAAGGCGACGGATTCCTCCTTGTTTACAAAAGACTGGAGGCGGGACGGTTCAAGTGGCCCCGGACAGCGTCCGAGGCCCGTGAGATTACGCCAGAGCAGTTCACATGGCTGATGCAGGGGCTTGCTGTAGAGCAGAAAAACAGGATACAGGAAGTTTCGCCAAAAAAGACATGCTGACTGTTTTTTGTGCAAAACGCAGAAATTTTCAGCCTTTATCTACAGCCCGTGCCATTATCCGGCTGACAAAAAAATATTGCGTACAAATGTGTGCCAGCGGTTTTTGCGCATAGTTTTCCTGTTTTCCCTCAAAAATTGACCTATATAATTCCATTCCTTTATAAACCGGCATTTCCAGCGATACACACCATTGTCATTTTGACGGGGATGCCGGTAAAAAAATGCAGCGCGGGCCGCTTCTTTCTGCTATAATCATGGTATGGAAAAGAAGATTTATACAGCAGATGAATTGAATCATGTTGAAAAAGACGAGCTGGTCAGTATCATACTCTCACTGCAGGAAAACACTGCCCGGATGATGGAGAACCAGGAGCTGATCATGGAACAGATCGCAGTTCTGCGCCAGCAGCGCTTCGGGCGGCGTTCTGAAAAAATGGACGTGATTGACGGCCAGATGAGCCTGTTTTTCAATGAGCCGGAAGCTGCAGCGGGTGAACCAGGCACGCAGGCGGAAGAACCGGAATTTGAGGAAGTTGTCATCCGCAGAAAAAAGAAGAAAAAAGGAAAACGCGAAGAAGACTTAAAAGATATCCAGGTTACAGTCATTCAACATGAAATGTCGGAGGATGAGTTGAAAGCAGCGTTCCCGGATGGGAAATATAAGCGGCTTCCTGATGAAGTATATAAAAGGCTGGAGTTCCACCCTGCCACTTTTGAGGTAAAAGAACACCATGTGGCTGTTTATGCCGGGACAGATAATGAGACAATCGTAAAAGCGGGCCGCCCAAAGGATCTTCTGCGCGGCAGCATTGTCACGCCTTCCTTGGAAGCGGCAATCATCAATGGAAAATATGTAAACTCCCTTCCACTCTACCGCATGGAGCAGGAGTTTAAACGTAATGATGTGAATCTGAACCGCCAGAACATGGCAAACTGGACGATTCAGTGTGCAGACCGTTACCTTGCCATTCTGTATGACTATCTGCATAAGCTCATGTATGGATACCATGTCCTGCAGGCGGATGAGACCCCGGTGGAAGTCACAAAGGACGGGAGGGCTGCAGGGGCAAAGAGTTATATGTGGATCTACCGCACAGGAAAATCCTATCCGAAAGCTATCGTCCTGTATGAATACCAAAAAGACAGGAAAGCAGATCATCCGGAAGAATTCCTGGCAGGTTTCCAGGGGGTATGCGTTACAGACGGCTACCAGGCCTACCATTCCCTGGAAGAAAAAGCGGCCGGCCTTACGGTTGCAGGCTGCTGGGCCCATTATCCCAGAAGTATTGTTATTCTAGGAGAACTGCCAACATCAGCGTAAATCGGCAGTTCTCCGATTTAAATCCCGAATAACAATAACTACTTTTACCTTAAGAATTCCGGTATATTACTTTTGCCATTCGTGTTTTCAAAATGAGAATTATCCTTGAGAAACCATTTGTCATTCCACGATTTAAGCTGTTTGTTCATGGTATCCTGCGTTATCTCTGTATATATCTGAGTGGTCTGCAAGGATACATGCCCGAGAAAGTTCTTAACCACAATAAGAGGAACCCCTGCTTCAATCATATGGGTGGCAGTAGTATGCCTCATGGAATGTGGCGTGTAATGATATCTGAACATTTCAGGATACTCTTGTTTTGCCTTCTCAATGTACTTGGAGTATATTTCCTCAATACAGGAAACTGACATCTTCTCATGTGTCTGACTTGAGAACACATGCCGCTCTGTATCATTGATTATTCTACGATGTTCAATATACTTCTTCAACATATTTGAAGCATCACATGGAATACCTATACGGCGCACCTTTTGACCTTTACCATGTATGTTGATACCGGCTCGATCAGGATAGAACTGGATATTCCCAACTGTTAAATCACATACCTCCTGTGCCCTTGTCCCGCTAGCATACATAAAACACAGCAAAGTCTTGTCTCTTAATCCGATTTCATTACTTGAATCGGGTAATCCGAATAGAGTCTTGACTTCATCCCTTGTGAATGAGCTTCTGCCTTTGCGGGGCGCTTTCTTCTTTGGAACTTTTAGTACACAGTTTCTGAAAGTAACTGCTGAACCAAAATCTCTATTCTGTGCATATATCGAGAATGCTGCAATAGCAGAGAGCCTCTGGTTTCTGGTGCTGACACTGCAGCTTCGCTCTGTTTCCAACCAGCTTAAGAACTCCATGATCAACTTATCATCAAGGGTACTGAACTCCACCTTATCAGAGGGAATACCTTTTACTGTATATAAGAATTCCATGAGTATACGGAATGTTGCTTTATACGAAACTATCGTTGATTGTGATAAGCCCTTTACAGTTGGTAAATATGTATTGAAATAACACTCAAGGTGATTCATGAAGGAAATTTTTTTATTCTTCATAGCCCACCTCCGGAAGCAGGTCGCTCATAAATCTGCCAAAGGAATCGATGGCCTCCGGAAACAATTCATTACTGAATTTTAGGTACTTGGCCGTTTCATTAATGCCTGCATGTCCGAGATAAACAGACAAGAATGGGACAGCGTCATCAAGATGCCTTCCTTCCCGTTCGGCCTTTGCAAACGATTTAAACGCAAACACATGGCGCATACAATGCAGGCATGGACCACGCTCGTGTTTCTTTCGGCTATAGACTTGAATGCCATTATTATGAAGAATGTACTCAAATCTGCGCTTTACTGATCTGTCGGATATATGTCCCTCATTTTTAGAGGACGGGAAAAGCCATATGTTGTTTCTGCCGGTAAGGTTCATTGCCATGCAGTACTTGTATAGAATATCTGTCATGGGCGCTGACATCGGGACTAAACGCTGCTTATTGCCCTTTGTGTTTATAAGGCGGAGGATGCCGCCATCCAGATCTACATCATTCATATTTATTTTGACCGTTTCACCGATTCGAAGGCCACAACTGTATAAAAGCCTGAGAATCACCGGAAACTCTATCACCAGATAAGGATCAGCCTTTGGATCCTTTTGAACGATGTTATCAGCAGACTCGAAAATACAATTCAACTCCGTATCACTAAAGATATATGGGACATAGTCATCATGAACCCTGGGTATGGAAGGCATGGCAGCATTTTCTCCGGTATGCTTGAGAAACTCCAGGAACTGTCGTATTACAATGATTTCATTCTCCACAGAACTGCTTTTTCCCGAAAGGGAACCAACCCATTGGTTGATGAAATCTTCCGTGATGTGTCCGGGGGAATCTAACTGTTCAGAAACATACGAATCAAAGCGGCGCAGATAGCATAATTCGTGTTTCCCTGCGCTTTCACTCAATGTTTCCTGACGCAGACCGTAATACTGTGATAACTGTTCTGAATAAATACTATCAAACATGGGTGACCACCCCCTTGCCGGAAAGATAATCACGGAAAATCCCTGTAGGAATCGGAGGATCTATAGAACACATCCTCAGATTTTCAATATCTGCTTTAGCGTAATGCTTGATAACATCAGAATTTGAATGTCCCAGGATTCTTCTGACTACCTCATAAGATGCATTATCGTTTACCATTGAACTTGCAAGGGATGACCGAAATGCATGTGGACCATGCTTTTTCCCTGCTGTATTGACATTTGCTGCAGCAAAGCATTCATTTAAAGCGTGTCGTATTATGCTTGTAGTAATACGTCCATACGGAGCCGTCAGGCTATGAAATACATACCCGTCTTCTAAAGAGTATTTGTCATTGCCAAGATGCATCGAAATGGCATTAACAACTTCACAAGGCATTTGCAATGTGAGAGGTATCCCCGTCTTTTCCTGGGTTATACTGATGTATCCCGTACTAAAGTTGATTTCCGATAGTTTAAGCTTTGCAATGTCGCCTGCACGGAGTCCCATTCGTGATGCCAGCCGGATGATAGCAAGGTTTCTCTTTCCAATAGTAGTATTGGTATCAACAGAAGCTTCGACCCTGCTGATTTCATCTGGCGTATATGTCGTGGGAAGCGCCGTACCTCTCTTATAGTGCGGAACAATCCTGGAAAGATCCACTTCTAGGATGCCTTTTTCAGCAAGGTAATTCAGGAACTGACGGATACGTGCATAGGCATCCTTGTTGGAGAATGTAAGCAGGGCCTGTGATACAATGCCGGTGTTTAATTGAGAAAGGTCAGAACAACCAGCATTTTCCACAAAGCTCAAAAAAGATATACAGGTCCTTTCTTTTGAGCAGATCGTAGCCGGTTTATTGCCATTATCTATGCATTCTTGAAGATACCCAGACAAAGTGCCCGCAAACACCAGAGGAATCTGTTCGTTATAATCACCATGATGGCACCTGTAAGGTTTTCCGTCAATGTAGTCATCCAGCCTTCGTACTGCACAGGCATAAGCTACAAAGGTGGATTTGCTAACATTTGAATCGGCAAGAAATGCTTTGCCTAATTCATGAGTGTATATGTCCGTGCCATGATGATTCAGAAAAATGTGAATGCGATTGTAGGTTCGCCGATATACGGTCAACGTTGAATCCATATATTTCTGAGATTTTAATTGCTCCAGAACTGCTTTCATCAGTTCATCGAATGGTAAGATTGTATTTCTCATATGAGACCTCCTTTATAATGAGATGAATTAGTTACATCTTCATTGTAAAAGAGCACTATCATTATTCAAGAAATATGCTGTAAAAAACAACATTTATGCCATATGTAGACTTGCTTCTGGAATAACAATACTTCTGGGATAATGGGACTTATTCCAGTTCTCGAATAAGTCGCATGTCAGGCGCAAGTACGCAGATGCCCTAAAAGCTATAAAGGATAAGGAAAAGCGTAAGGGTACGCTTGCATATGACGCCATAAAGCAGATCGGGGCAATTTATAAAATAGATAATGAGCTTGCGAGGCTGGAACCCGCTGAACGACAGCATAGGAGGCAATTGGAGGTTAAACCTCTGGTTGACGCTTATTTTGCATGGGTAAAAAAGCATCAGGATGAAGTCCTGCCAAAATCCCAGACAGGAAAAGCCTTTACCTATTCCCTCAACCAGGAACAGTATCTGCGTGTGTTTTTGGAAGACGGTGAAGTCCCCCTGGACAATAACGCAACAGAATCCACACTGCGGGGTTTTTGTATTGGCAAGCACAACTGGCGGCTGATCGACACCATCCGCGGGGCCAAATCCAGCGCCATAATCTACAGCATCACGGAAACCGCAAAAGCAAATGGATTGAAAGTCTATGAATATGTGGAATATCTGCTGACTGAGATACCGAAACACGAAGACGACACAGACTTATCGTTCCTGGATGACCTGCTCCCATGGTCACCGAATCTCCCGGAGTATTGCCGGAAGTCCAATAAATTTGAAGTGAAATAAGAACTGGAGCAAGTCTGCTACTATAATACAGGATTGCTCCAGTTTTTCATAGGTACTCACTATTTACCGTTTACATACTGAATATCAGTATGGTGGTATTTTGTTAGTGTGTCTTGCACTATATGTTTCTAAAGGATGAATTTAAAAATGTGTTGAAGTAATAAGATTCATTAAATAACATTCACATTAATAATACAATAAAAATCAATTATCATAATTGATTGTGCCACGTTGAAGAGGACATGTATCTTATTTTTTATAAATAGAAAACGCATAAAAGCAGGGAGTCTCCATATGAAAATAATGTACAGTATTTTACTGAATTTTGAAATTTTTAACAAATGTTTGGAGAAGTCTGCCCAATGTCCAATTAAAATTACACTATTCTCATGCAAAACAATTGTTGATAGTTTAAGGAATAAAAAGTATACTATTATTAGATAAAAAAGATACAGTTAAGCGATATTCTATTCTTGAAATTGAATGATGTTGCAAGAGTTAAAAACTGAGACAGAAGGAAATAAGCACCATGAAACGAGAATACAAACAAAAGAACCAGCCAAAACCACAGGAAGTACTCCCAGTCAATACCAAAGCAAAGGACACATTTTTTAAGACTGTATACGCCTCCGAAGAGCGCCAGCGGAAACTTGCTTCATTTCTATTAGGAATGGAAGGAAAAGAGATTACCGTAGCCAATGTGCGTCCTGTACTTTTTGGGAACAGAGAAAACGATCTGTCTTTTGTTACTGATGCGATATTCTATGTCATGACAGAGAATCAGGCGACAGTATGTCCAAATGTCCCCTACAGGCTGCTCGAATATATCACATCAGGGCTGCGCTCCACTGTGGACAGTGAAAAACTGCTGTACAGCAAAAAGCGTGTCTGTTTTCCAATACCCAAACTGTATATGTTACAGACAGGGCTGGAAAGTACAGCAGAAAAACTGCCTGAGAAGGTACAGTATGATATACGCCTGAGTGACTCCTACATGACAGTGGAAGAACAATATAAGAGCGCATTAACAGAGCCAGATCTGGAGGCAGTGGTACATGTATATGATTTCCGCATGACACTGAAAGAAATGCTGGACTACATTGAGTCAGGAATACAGCCAGAGCGGTTTGCTTCATATCAAGGAGATATGCTGGACTACGCACTGACTGCAAACGGAATAACTTATATACAGCGCGCTGCCAAGAAAGAAAAACAGAGCCCATATGTTATGCCAGCGAATGTATCCAGCGTGGCAGATTATCTTGGACTTTTGATCAAAAGAGATATTTTTGTTGATTTGTTGACAGATAAGGAGGTATGTGATATGACAATGGCACAATTTTCAAGAGATGATATATTACTTTATCAGGGAAGAGAAGAAGGAAGAGAAGAGGGAAGAGAAGAAGGAAGAGAAGAAGGAAGGGAAGAAGGAAGAGAAGAAGGCAAGAAGATAGGGGTAATCCATACTTATCAGAAACTAGGCATACCCTATGAGACAGCTAGACAATACATTATGGAAGAATTTGGCACAAACGCAGAGGAAGCCGAGAAACTTTTGCGGACTTACTGGAAAGTATAATACGGAGATATGAACAAACACAGGAGAAAATAAATACAATGAAATTAGAAAACCTACAAAAGAGCCAGCCAAAACCACAGGAAGTACTCCCAGTCAATACGAGGGCAAAGGACACATTTTTTAAGACTGTATACGCCTCCGAAGAGCGCCAGCGGAAACTTGCCTCATTTCTGCTGGGAATGGAAGGAAAAGAGATTACCGTAGCCAATGTGCGGCCAGTACTTTTCGGGAAGAGGGAGAATGATCTGTCTTTTGTTACTGATGCAATATTCTATGTCATGACAGAGAATCAGGCGACAGTATGTCCAAATGTACCCTACAGGCTGCTCGAATATATTACATCAGGGCTGCGCTCCACCGTGGACAGCGAAAAACTGCCTGAGAAGGTACAGTATGATATACGCCTGAGTGACTCCTACATGACAGTGGAGCAACAGCATAAAAACGCATTGACAGAGCCAGATCTGGAGGCAGTGGTACATGTATATGATTTCCGCATGACCTTGAAGGAAATGTTAGAGTATATCGAATCAGGAACACAGCCAGAGCGTTTTGCGCCATATCAGGGAGACCTGCTGGACTATGCGCTGACAGCAAACGGAATAACTTATATACAGCGCGCTGTCAAGAAAGAAAAGCAGAACCAGTATGATATGCCAGATAATGTAACCAGTGTGGCGGATTATTTAGAGCTATTGATCAAAAGAGATATATTTGTGGATTTGTTGACAGATAAGGAGGTGTGTGATATGACGATGGCACAATTCTCGAGAGATGATATTTTACTCTATCAGGGGCGGGAAGAAGGAGGAGAAGAAGGGGAACGTATTGGAGAGCTAAGAGGAGTAATCCGCACCTATCAGAAACTGGGAATCTCGCTTGAAACAGCCAGACAGTACATCATGAAGGAATTTGGGACAAATGCAGCGGAAGCTGAGGAACTTTTGCGAACTTACTGGAAAGTATAATATTTTCCTAAATACAGATTCAGATAAGTGCTGTGACAAAGTCAAATATAGGTATTGTACGAATATAGGTTAAAACAACGGTTGATAAAATAAGGAATAAAAAGTATACTATCAATATATGAATAAAATGCAGCATTTGATAGTTACAGCGTATAGTGAGGGAATTGTATTATGAAATTAAAGATTCAAAATTTTGCTAAAATAAAAGATGCAGATATTATACTTGATGGGATAACAGTCATTGCTGGAAAGAATAATACTGGAAAGAGCACAGTGGGAAAAATATTAGATTCCATGTACAATTCGACAAATAATCTGGAAACAAAGATGAGACGGGCAAGAAAGTTACGATTTCGAAATGTTTTATCCTCAAAATTAAATTATGCTGGAAATTCTGTACATTTATCGCCTGCTTTCATTGCAGAGACAGTAGATAATATTTTTGAATCAGATGACGACAACGAAGTTGCAAATATTTTAGAAGATCTTGTTGAGTATGCACTGCCAGATAATGAAATAAAAGATAGTATGAAGCTTTTAAAGGAATTGATTAGTGATTTTGAAGAAATACAATCAATTCCTGATGAAATATTTACAATGGCTATTTTATCCAATTATTTTAGGGAAATGTTTAATGGAAATATGAATAATACAGAGTATTTGGATACAATTGCCCGAATAGAAATTCAGATAAAAAGCGGAAAAAATATAATCATGTTTCAAAACAATACCTGCTTTGAGTATGAGTTTGGATTTAATCCGGTTAGTTCGTCTGTTTATCTGGACAATCCTATTCTTCTTGATAAACTCAATAATACAGATGTAATGAGAATGCCTAGAAGATATCTTTCTGAACAGGAATATAATTTGTATACTAAGCTGGCTGGAGAACGAAGTTCAGTGGAGGAACGTGCAATTAATGAAATTATAAATAAAGAAAAACTTGATGAGGTATTTCAGCTGTTAAATAAGGTGATACCGGGAGAGATAACATATAATCAGAAATATGAATATAGGACAGAAAAAGGAAAAAATGGAATTGATATTCGATCGATGTCTACTGGACTCAAATCATTTGCAATTCTCAAACAACTGATAATGAATGGAAGCTTAAACGATAAAGATGCGGTTATTTTAGATGAACCAGAAATACATCTTCATCCAGAATGGCAGATGATATATGCTGAGCTTATTGTTATATTACAGCAAAAGTTTGATCTCAATTTTATTATTAATACACATAGCTCTCACTTTTTGGAGACGTTGGACTTTTATGCAGTAAAGTATGGAAGAAAAGAAATTTGTCATTACTATTTGTCTGAAGAGTCAGATGAAGAGTGCACGTTTGAAGAGGTAACACATACGCCAGAGAAGATTTATAAGCAGCTTGTTGACCCAAGTTTGCTGCTGGCACGCGAAAAAGAAAAATGGGAAGATGAACATGAGCCAGTATGATGAATTTAAGGTAATGATAGATGATTATCTAAAAAAATATGGAAAAACAGCGAACTATAGCTCATGCCTTCATGACACATCCTATAGTGATGCAGAGAATGTATACTTGTATGAAAATAGTCGCAGAGATATCGAAGTAATTAATATGGATCAAATCGCACAGGAACCGTATCGCCGTGTTCGTTTTCCAGAATCTAATAAAACAGAGGATTCGATCGCGACCAATGATGCGTTTGTAATTAGTAGTGATAATAAATGGTATTTTATTGAATTTAAAAACCAGAAACTAAATAAAACAAAGGATAGCGTATCTAAAAAGGCATATGGAAATTGGTTTATGATGCTGGATATAATATATGAAATGAAAAATACAAATTATATGACCTCTTTCCAATATAACAATCCGATTGAATTTGCTAGAAAAAACGTTATTTTGATACTTGTAGTCAGTGAAGATAAAAATCCAAACGATGCGAAAAGAATTCATGACTGTATACTTGCGGGTGAAAAGTATGTGCCAGCTTTTCTGGAAAAGCTTCAAAAATATATCTATCATGATGTATTTTTACATACGCCTGCGACGCTTGAGCAATATTTTGTCAAAAAGTTTTCTGTAAAATAAATGTGGTACGCCAGTATTACAAAATATAAACTCAAAACGTTTGTGCGTCCAGTACTTTTTGGGAACAGAGAAAATGATCTGTCTTTTGTTACGGATGCGATATCCTATGTGATGACAGAGAATCAGGCGACAGTATGTCCCAATGTCCCCTACAGGCTGCTCGAATATATCACAACAGGGCTGCGTTCCACTGTGGACAGCGAAAAACTGCTGTACAGCAGAAAGCGTGTCTGTTTTCCAATACCAAAGCTGTATATGTTACAGACAGGGCTGGAAAGTACAGCAGAAAAAATGCCTGAGAAGGTACAGTATGATATACGCCTGAGTGACTCCTACATGACAGTGGAGGAACAGCATAAAAACGCATTGACGGAACCAGATCTGGAAGCAGTAGTTCATGTATATGATTTCCGCATGACACTGAAAGAAATGTTAGAGTATATAGAATCAGGAATGCAGCCAGAGCGTTTTGCTTCATATCAGGGGGACCTGCTGGACTATGCACTAACAGCGAACGGAATAACTTATATACAGCGCGCTGCCAA